>Ga0123354_10002713_pt1 | contig 23733 bp, 13 predicted proteins | sample TergutLab28metaG_2_FD_97872 | JGI IMG/M metagenome (GOLD analysis project Ga0123354, IMG submission 97872) | Labiotermes labralis P4 segment gut microbial communities from Petit-Saut dam, French Guiana - Lab288 P4 | ecosystem: Host-associated > Arthropoda: Insects > Digestive system > Gut ... | reverse complement strand
TATAATTTTTTATTTATTTGAATTTTTGTTTTTTATTTTCAAATATCAGTCAAAAAAAACAAATTTTTTTACGATGGGCTTTCACTCTTAGTAGAAAAAAAAAAAAAAAAAAGAGATTCATTTTTCTGCACTCACACTACGGGAAACAATCCGTCGGGATCATTACAGATATTTTTATTTTGTCATATTGAAAGGTATAAAAGCAACCATTTTTGACCGGTAACAACGTATGTTTGCCGGTCCCTGTGGTCACGTGGTCTAAGGCGTAGGTCTGCGGCCGCTCGCCTACTGAGATTGTGGGTTCGAATCCCACCGGGGTTATGGATGTCTGTCTGTTGTGAGTGTTGTGTGTTGTCAAGTAGAGGTCTCTGCGACGAGCTGATCACTCGTCCAGAGGAGTCCTACCAACTGTGGTGCGTCGTTAGGTGTGATCTAGAAACCTCGTGAATGAGGATGCCATGGCCCACTGGGGGCTGTTGCGCCAAGCAAGTAACAAACAACGTATGGTTGCTATCTTTGTCACCACCACAAAATATACTAGCTAAATCTTCCTAGAAGTTATACCACTCAAATTAAGAAACAGGTTTTACTCGTGTCAAAAAATACGGGAAATCAGGGCTCGAATCACGTCCAGAAACCCGGCCACAGTACTTGGAACTACGGCTATCGTAAATACTGGCACGAATACATAGTAAATTCCGTAATATAGGTGCGTTTGTGTGTTCCCTGTTAGGTTCGCGTTAAGAACAGGGAAGTAACAGAAACCGAATGATGAGTTACATCTCAATAGGCCTGTTAGATCAGATGGCAATCACTCGCAGCACAGAGGATAAGATCCGTGAGGATCTTCATGGAAACGGTCTCTGTTATACAGTACTTACTTAAAATAGCTCTGCAGGTGTACTGCATTCTGCTTTACTTTCATCACAACCAAAATGATACAGTTAAAGTACCAGTTCATACACACACACAGGATGAACCCTCGACTCTAACAGACTAAGGAGGGAGGGTATCTCCGTCAGAAACGGAATGTCCGTATCTTGTGAAAACCAGTTCACAAGCACATAAAGATGTACATAATAAATAAAGAGTTCTTTTTGAAAAAGCAACATGTACAAGAGAAGACTGTAATGAGACGAGGAGCCTCTCATATTCGCTCTCCAAAGGAGATCGATTCATCAGTAGGGAAAAACATTCATGTTTTGAAAAACAGTGTTGTCAACACATTTTATGAAAACGAGTAGGAAAACGGTTCAAATCTTTCTCACAAACGGCGAGTATTTTCCGGACTTCCAGGGGCCCTATAGGACTGGTCCGTTACTTAGGAAGAAGTCGGGTCCCCAAAATTTGGTTAGTTAACCCTTAACCAGCTAACGTGGAAAATATGGTGAGCCCCTAAGAATGCCAGCAGATGGCAGATGGGATTTAACTCGGCGTTTAAAGGGTTAAATGCCAGATACACTAAATGGGGGTCCTTTAAACCTAGGCGATGCTGTACATATTGTGCTGGGCCTCGATGTAATGCAACGATTTCCATTCATTATAAAATTATTTTATCATCAACAAATCACTATGATTAATACCAGAATTCTAATTTACATATTTCCAACAAAATGAACGCAAATGGATATCTCAATTGCACTTTGATGTAACAGCTGCGTTCTGCGCCAAAATGCCGATGGCTTAATGATTCCTTCATACACAAATGGGATCCCAAATCACAAAACCCGAACTTCATGAGGCTACTACTTTCAGTGATCTGACACACAAATATCAATAAAACAGAATAACAGCAATACGATAATCAATATAACCTCTAATAAAAATACACTTATAAGATAAAATACATAACAAGTACTAAATTGTATTCCTTCTTTTGGGTGACCCCGGCTTCCGACTTTTATGGAATTGAGGCCCAACACATTGGTCTAGGTATTACATTGCCCGTATTGGAACGTTTGCTTACTTACTTGCTTACTTGCTTATTTACTTACTTACTTACTTACTTGCTTGCTTACTTACTTACTTACTTCATTGCTTACTTAATTACTTACTTAACCCTTTACATGCTAACGTGGAGAATATGTTGAGCTGCGAATAATGCTACCAAAGGGCAGATGGGACTTAACTCGGCGTTTAAAAGGTTAATCACTTATTACTTACTTAATTACTTGATTACTTACTTAATTATTTACTTACTTACTTTACTTAATTTACTTACTTTACTTAATTAATTACTTGATTACTTAATTACTTACTTAATCCATGGAGCAGAGTCTTTATTGAGAAACTATTCAGTTCTCAGCTCTTCAAGGAATTCCCTGCATTTTATGGAACCCGAAGGTTCATCACCGCATTCACAAGTTTACAACGTTAAGATTCTAAAATATGTATAGAAAGCTGATGGCATAAAAATTACAATATTTTCACATTAAACTTATATGATGGTGGGCAGTTCCAAGTATAAGTCTGTAGGGTTTTACGTTCAGTACGGAGTGTGCGTACAAACATCTGCGATCCAAAGGGATTTCGTCCAGATGGAGCGTCCGGTGTGTGTCGTATCGGGCAAAACACGTACAAGTTAAATATCTGTCATTTACTAAATTTTATACATGCATTTTATGGCGGACACGTCGATAATAAGAATATGCAGATTACGAGCAATATAAAATTATCAGTACAACAGTTGAAGCGCTCACGGCATCCAAGATGCACACTGCAGTCGAATCTGGATTGCAACACCATGATACTTTGTTACCGACTTTTGAGACGAATCTGCTACCACCCTCTTCAAATTAGACAAGGCAACAGGTTCACACGCAAAACACTGCAGCTTCTTATAATTCTGATGGTCACAAGGTAAATAACAGTAATGAGAGTAAATGGCCTGAAAGACAGTAATGAGAGGCTGGTCATTTGAGAACGTTGCCGGATAAAATATCGGAGAAGGTGAGCCTTATGAGACGTGAAGACCTCAAAGTGGTGACCATGAAGCTGTCTTCTGAGTTGAATGTCTGTATATTAGCAGAGAGGTACCGGCGTTAACCTTACATATGACGTAATCGGGTACCTTCGAAACATCTGTATCTGTTTACTAAACTATGCGGTGTCACATCAGATAAGACAATCCGTAAATTCAGCTTTGTTGCAAGTCACACGGAAAGGCCATTAATATGCGTTTCCTTACAATTTTTTAAATTTAAACCCAGAATAGACACTATGACGGAAGACGTTAGAAATGACTCAAGAGAAGCACAAATTACATTCTACCTTCTTAAATTAACGTACTTCGAGAAACGTAACGTACACTTCAGAGTAGGCAAAGTCACTTAATTATGAAGATCGTTCCATTTATTTTCCCGCGTTTCTGTTTTTGTAAAAATGAATCTTCTTTAAAGATTATGATAAACTAATATGACGATTGCCAGTGAAAGCCAAAGCTAACCTTTACACAAAAAAGTTCGTTCATTTGCAAAATCGTTATTTGTACCAGGATGGTACAACTGCAGCTTCACTGCACACATGTGGCACAAGAAAACACAAAAAAAAATAATTTTTGTAATACAGGCACTGTGGGCAGCGTACGATATTCATGACAGGCTTTGGAGTTCTGGTGTCATGTATAAAACACAAATATCACAGTAACACTAACATGCCCCCCCTCCCCTAACATAGATATTGTTGGCATGTTACGATATGCATGGAAGGCTCTGAAGTTCTGGTGTCATGTCTACACATAGGATAGTACCACCAATATGGCTGCTCCATCAGGTCTTATCGACAGGAATTAGTTGTTTTTAATATTTCGCTGCGTGGGGATTGGCACCCATGTTTAAAATCACCTGTAGAGTTTATTTTCGCGAAGTGGGAAATTCTAAATTCGTCGCTCTAACGGACTTGCAGCCATTGATATTCGTGTGGGCACTAGGCTGACTAAGATCCTCGCCACCAAGTCGCCGATCAAAGGCAGGCAAAATTTAAGCTAGAACAAAGTCAATAGAAATGTGGCCCTTTTAAATGCAATGATTAACCTTTTGGCGCCGGAATTTTTATTTTTATTTTTCGCACATCCTGTATATAAAATGTGAATAATACAGGAACCAAATACGTTAGAATTATGAAACAAACTGCATTTTGAAGAGAAAGAAACGGAGAGTATACATCATGTTTAAAATATTCAGTACCTATATTTGTTGAAAAAATATATAAAATGCAACTTTAGATGTTAGCGGTGCGGTACGACCACTATAGTTGACATTAGGCGTCAAAAGGTTAATATATGTCACACCTGCTCTGATAAGCAAAATCTATGGTTTTTTCCCCCACAGTTAATATTATGTCGTGATTCTCACAATGAAGTTATTTTTGCCAATGGAACCACAAGATTAAAAGCCTGGCACCTGTAACGAAGGTGCTGTGTGTTTACTGTGCATTATGAACTGGTCTGTTCAAATAGTTAGATTAACTCTTGTTTCCAAGTCCATGTCATGGCTCAGGTCCTTAGTCGCTGACCTCTAACAGCGGAGGTCCGGAATCAATATCACGCCATTCCATGTGATATTTGTGGCTGACTGAGGGACCAAGACAGGCTATTATACCAGTACTTCGGCCCTCTCCTGTCAGTATCTTTCCACCAATGCACCATAATCATCTTCATGCACATAACTCTCCTACTACAACAGCAAACGTGTGAGTCCTGCAAACCGTCAAACAGTAATGCTCTTTTGCAAATAGGGGAGTAGTCGATTGTTTATTTATTTATTTATCCTCCAAAGAGTTAATCCATCATTGCCGTCCTTAAATTTATATTTTATTATAGTTAATAATTTTTCAGATTATTTCGTGCATATGTCATGGAGGTCTGAGGAACATGACCGTAAGAGATAAAACTATCGAATCAGGTCCTCATGCTTACGGTCTTTTAACCGTGACGTGTTTTACAATCCTGATTTAGATATCAAACTGAAAACGTATACTTCTATTTATCAACACCCCACAGACCACAACAAACATTACAGAAAACAAAACTGTGCTCTTATTTTCGTTGTTACACTGTGCATGTTGTCGAGTTACTCAATTATTGTACCAACTACTGCACATATATAAAATTTACACATTAAAACATTAAAACGCTCCGACATGCTTCGGTCCTAGGATCATCATCGGGGAGCCGTGTCGTCCTTGTTAAATTAATGTAACTTTTATAGTGTGACTTTAGCAAGGACGATTGTGCCAGTTGGGCATAGTGGCAGCATGCTGCCACAATACACAGCGAAATTAATGTGACTTTTATAGTGTGACTTTAGCAAGGACGATATGGCTCCCTGATGATGGCCCTAGGACCGAAACATGTCGGAGCGTTTTAATGTTTTAATGTGTAAATTTTATAAATTTTATATATGTGCAGTAGTTGATACAGTAATTGAGTAAAAATGTGCCCGTTTAAGGACAGTCACGGAAATACGGTACATCAATGTCATACGTGACGAACCCACGCTCATTGGGTGGGCGCATCCTGATCTGTGCATGCGGTCATATAATTGCATTTATTTTTCACCGACTGCCTACCAAGAGGGTTAAAACTTGAATGATTCATACTGTGCGGTTTCGAGACGACAATGTCGGCCATTTTGAAGAACACTCTATGTGAATAGATCGCTTGCAGTGTCACGTGATTTCGCAGGATGTCATTACTCATATTTGCCTGTTGCCTGCGTTAGGCCGTATAACGCAGCTGAAGTAACACGTGTGTTTTAGATGCGTTACATCCCTTCAGTGCGACATCAGCCCTCACCCTATTACTCATACACACAGAGCTACTGAACCCCAGCCTCATCCCCCCCTCCTCCGCCATTCTAGATTAATTTTATAAATACAATCTGGTCTTCACAGAAATGGACCACAAAATGGTGCGGTAGAATTTGCTTTTCTGTGACAATTTATGAGTGGTCTTACACCTTCTTTCATGATATGTTTAATCGTGTTCTGGTAATGTACAGGGGTGCTGATAAGTCTTTAGCCCGACCAGGAAGGAAACAAGCTAATGTTTCTGTCAGAATGGTGTGGATTTCCTTCGGCGCCCTACCTTGCAGGAAAAAAAAAATTTGACACTTCGCGTCTCGATGTTGTTGAAATCGCCCACGTCCCTGAAATGCTTCCGAGCTTGTTTCCTGTAACCGGCCACCTTCATTTATTACCAGTTACCAAACTGATAAGAAACCAACTTCTTCTACGAAAACCTCTATTACGGACCCATTCCTTATTTAACTTAAATATTCTGTGAACTCCTACCAATGGTTGAATTGTAATGACATGGGAAAACTGAGGTACTCCGAGGAAAAACTGTCCCACTGCCACCGACCTTCAAAATCACACACGTACTGGCCTGGAAATTAACCCCAGCCTCCAGGTAAAAGGCCGGCGACTCATCGCCTGAGTCATTGCAGATCAACTCTTCGCCTCGGAAAATCATTACCACTGTTCCACTATTTAAATGTGGTATTTGGCTTGGAAATCTTGTCGTTAGAGGCCAGCCAGTGCATCTTGCTGCTTCTGCAGTACCCATCACAAGGAACCAACAAACATCACCCACTTTTCGCACTGCCATGTCACAATAACGTCAAGTTGTATGACGTATACGTACTGCCCTCTAACGTAACTGTATACTTATATATATAAGCAAACATGTATATATTCTCTTATAATTATCTCCCTAATGATGCCTCAGTATGAGCCGAAAGATGTTCGGAGACATGAAGATGTAAAGTATAAGGTATGCATGAATACCAATCATTATATTTAGTTGGATTTTAATAAATATTAGCATAATGTACAGACAAGGCAAAATATTAAGATGAAAAATATAAATAAAATTTTATAACGTTCATTTGGAAAATTATAAAAAATATTCAGAAGTTAATTTTACCCCAAGAAATAGTTTGATGACATGCATTGACAAATCTTTGTAGGGTTAATCAGCTCCAAGAAACAGTCCTGAGATCTGCGCTCTTCTGGGATATTATGCAGTTTCAGGAATTACCACTATACGCCACGTAATAACCCAGAGGAGCACAGATCTCATCTACTTCGCGACGAAAGCCTGAAATCTCGCACAAACGGAGTCCGACTTGAATAGCTTATAGCTTCTCAACTCAACTAAGAAATTCCCCGCCTTCTATGTGATCGCAGGTTCATTACCGTGCTTACAACAGACGCCATTCGCCTCTACCCAAAGTCAGACGAATTCAGTACACCCTGCCTCACGTTACTAAACATACTGTTAGCATGTGTACAAGTCATGTTAACTTTTTTGCATGTCTACATTAAAATGTACTTCTCATAGTTTTAATCCTAGTTGTTATTACCAACGTCAACAACAATCGTACGAACGCTGACATTGCTATTATGTCAATTATTGGCTGCGGAATTGATGCCGTGTTACCTGTTGAATATTTATGACAGATTTGTACCTATCAGACTACACGGCGTCACATATAAAAAGACAGTACTCTTATTAGGAGTAACACCGTTATTGTGCGACCGCTGCTTTAAGCTACAGTACTGTATCTCGAGATGTTATATTTTGTCACGACAGAAGCTAGAAATAACGTCCTTTAATGAACTCTTCTACCATGCCTCTGTAATGACGTCAGAAGTCTCCCTCCCACCAGCCGATAATTTTTCCAATCTAAGATAGCGGACTGAATTTAATTCCAGAATTAAAACACTGGAGAGCTCTCAGCTATCTTGTAAAAAAAAAATTTTTTACTTGTCAGTGTTACGACGGAGAAGAGTGACGTAATTCGAATTCATATTTGAGGTTCTCATGGCGGTCTATATTAAGATTCCTGTCTTATGGGATGTGACCTCGTGTAGTTTGCTAGGTTTTCTCGCCCACATATTGGTACCTATCTGCCCGACTCGTCAACAGCTACTGGACGACCTTAAGGAAAAGAGAATATACTGGAATTTCATAGAAGAAGCACTAGATCGCACTCCCTGAAGAACTTGCTGTGGAAAAGGCTATAGTCCTGTCGCGAAACAGACGACACAGTGAATGAATGAATCTACCGGACTACACGACTTAGTATCCGTGGCTACCACAATGCGTTAATAATCTACACTACTGCCCATTTATGCATGGAAGTAATCTCAGTACAGGTCTCAAAATAAATGGACGGGCTACGTCTTACGTAGCCTGTCTTACGTTTGTTCGTCACATGTCTCGTTCGACGATGAGAAATGCAAAAGAATTTCAGTCAGGAAATCTGACTTGAAAAAATACTGATTGGAAAAAGATACAAGGATAGCTTTAAAACTGAAGGGTATGGAATGGATTCACCTGGCTCGATAGGGACCAATGACACACTTCTGTAAGCACAGAAATAAACCTTCGGTATCCGCAATTTTTTTTGGTGGGGGGGGGGGATTTCTTCCCCAACTGGGCGACAGTTAGCTTAGTAGCTAATTCTGGGTTCAACGGAAGTAGGCGCTTAGTTGAGCCTGATTTGAACAACAGTCGTAGAGTCCGTTTCTGATGTAAGTTTATATCAAAATTTCTACATTAATTTAACTAATCGACTGACCTTCGATTTACATACCAACGAGTAATTAAGGATGTGGCCTTCTTGGTTATGACACAGCTCAGTTTCGTATATGGCTACCTACCTTACGAAGAATCCATCTGCCTGCAAATCGAGATTGGCCTGACATCACAATAGACCAACGGCCCAGAGCATTACGAGAGTTGTTTCCATAAATATGTACATAATAGACACCTATAAGTGGTAAGCAAAGGTAAAGCAATCCCATTACAGGCCTGAATAGGCCCTGAGAGTTCCAGGAGGTTGAGGATCTCAGATTTCAAGACAATCGGCACATTAAGGTGGTAAAGTTGTCAGCCCTACGCACCGGCCGCCTTTACCCCAAGGAAATATTCCTGGTACTCATTTCTGTTAGAGGCTGAGTCAACCCCAGGGCCATAGTGCGGCCGGAAGGATTATGTCAAGGAAAAACTCCGATGATACCATCGGGAATCAAACCAGCGACCTTCCGGCTTGTAGCGCAGTGCCACCTGTAAGTGGGGCTTAGTAAAACTGCAGACCCTACAGGAAAGTGCTCCATTTCTTCTGCCGAAAAGGCTCCCCACCGCTGTAAATCCTTCCATCCTTTGTCAAATTACGCAGTGTTACATCCATAAAAGGCAAAAAATAATAAGGCATGTTATTACATGGACACTGCAGTAGTTTAGACGGTACGGCTTACAGACCACAGCCTACACGACCGAGGAATCGAAGTTCGAATAGGAATAATGTTGTCTCATCTCCAAAACGCCCAGACCGGCCCTGGGGCCCTAACATCCACCTAATCCGTGGACAACGGGCGATCTTACCCCGGCAGTGAAGTGGCTGGGATATGAAGCTAACCCTGATCCCGTCTAACACGGTGGTTAAGGAGTGGAGCTTCAGATCCACCCACCACACGCCTTGATAGCGCACATGGGGACAATTTCCAGCTAGCAGACAGCATAAGAGAAAGTAAAGGATTACGAATCGAAGGGAAACATGCACGCCACTAATTTCATCTGACCCCTAATTTCTGCCTGAAAACAGAATGTATATATCACGTATGTTGCAAGATATTTGAACTCTGTAACATTTCCGCAGAACTGAATAGCTCTTTGTGACTTTCTTATACGTTCTGGAGAAAGTATATGAAGAACACGCAACTGAGGACAGTGGCTGTTCATATACGTGTACTTACGGCGACACAAACAACGCTCTCACCAGCTCAGGCTATATGAGTACAGCACTGAGCAGAATGATTTGTTAAGCAGTGAATTGGAAGATACGTGGCCAGCAGCGGTCGCAGCATAATTAACGGCATTATCTTAGGATGTGTCCAGCAGAGCTGGTGAAACCGTGATAAATGCTACTCAGGACCGCCGGTATTCTGGTTGAGGTCTGAACTCGGCACTTCGCCCTACAAAGCCCTGACAGTGTCAGTTGCGGTAATATAAATGTGAAATTCGTGGTCATAGGGCTGGAAACCCCCTCTCCTTTCCGGTTACGAACGACTGTCTCTTCTCCTATACCCAGCTCCCCTGAATGAATCAGACACATGGCAGTTTCCCACAAGGATGCTGTGCAAGAAAAAGCTTATTATGTCCTCACCATTGATTTTACATTTAAAGCACGTATGTCCCCTTCTACATGCAAATCACAAGAAAACACTTCTTTCTACTTTTTAGTGATATTTTTCCATGAAGGACGAAAATGAATTATGGGCTTGTTTGTACTATTCACCTAATTTCAACAACATGCAGTCTCATAGGACCCGCAACGAATATAACAGCCCGTGGAAGAATTCACTTCACAGCTTTCCAGTGGCTTGTACACAGTGACGCAGTGAACAACGGATATAATGAACTGCATATGATGTTTGCATTTGCTCTGATATCACTCGCATCGATTAAATAAACACACAGTGTAAACGTTTAATCAATATACATGTATAAAAACAAAAGTAAACAAATCGTGTAGGATTGGTATGAAAGAACAGAACCCCATACCGTCCCTTACCCAAATCCATGAAGTATATCTCTTAATTACTTAGGACATAGTGGTTGCAATTTATACCACCTACTTCTACACTCACAAGCTACACTCTGTATCAAGAATGAATAGAGCCATTTGTGCCTCGTATAATTCTCAGAATAAACACCAAATATTTCCCAGTACATTTTCAACGGATTCTAACTAGCTTACTAACTCCACGGAGCAGAGCTCTTCCTGAGCACATAACAGGTCCAAATAATTCCCCGCACTTTACGGAACGCAAAGGTTCATTACCGCATTCACAATAGCCCGTCACCTGTCCCCATCCTGAGCCACATCAAACTAGTCCATGCCCCCCTAACCCACTTCTTTTAAGATCCATTTTAATATTGTCGTCCCATGTACACCTAGGTCTTTCCCTCAGGTCTCCTCACCAAATCCCTGTAAGCACCTCTCCTGTCTGGGAGGTAGGAACATAAAGTAATATTATTTACACTTCCTTCCTTCTTCACGGAGCGATATCTTACAAGCCACCTTCTTCTTTGGATACAGACTTAAGATACGCGGAATGTCCACTGCAGACATACGGTAGCGTCCAAAAACACGTACGTCAGCTCTTTCCATTTCTGCTCTACGTGTTGTTTGTATAAAGTACACAATGGGCGATAAAGAAGTAATGGAGAACTCGTGTCTGGTTACAGGTCTTGATTTTAGAAAACGTCCAACGCATTCCAATGAAGTGTTCTAGAGCATACAGTGCGCATTTGTGCACTTTCGGGTTGTTTTTTCGACGCCGTCAGCAGCCCAGGATACACAGCGACGAATAATATGATGATAAACGAATAATAAATTGCAGACATGACAGTATGTTGTTGTGGAATAATTTGAAGTGCTATTCCTGACATTTGCCTGGGAGGATTAAGGACAATAAGGAAAACTTCAGGCATTATGGAAGACATCGAGCAACAAATTTGAGATCAAGGCCTCCAAAAGATTGCTGCCTGCTCAACAAAGACGTTCGACCGTGCAAATTTAATATTCTCTGGCATCGGTCCAATAATATCTTTCCGACGACCCAGTTCGTCTAAAAAGTAGCCAAGGGCATACAAAATTTGAAAGGAAAGATGATATGTAGACCTAAGATCTGCAGTTTATACCTGAAATATTTTCAGACACAAACGTCGACTGAAGTAGCCCGATCATGTGCCCGTTTGAACGCAAGAAACGATTCGAGGACCGTTAAACGGTTTTTTTAGTAAAATATAATATACGAAAGCTTTTTTGAAATTTGTAACTGCGCTCCAATTATGGTTAAAGTCTAACGGACACTACAGACACTGTATGTGAACACCTACACATGTCAATGTAGGCATCTCGAGTCCAGTTCTTTAAATGGTTGGGAGAAGCGACAGTGCGTTCGGCATAGTGACCAGGCTACGGGAGGGACACCCGAGGAATTGCCCATCGATCCCCGGCAGGGGTAAAAAAATGTCACTTTTTATTAACCAAAATTTAATCCACAATTTTTTCTACGCTGATCACTTTTTAACTCCGACGCGTTTCGGCGTTTGTGTGCGCCATTTCGTTGGAGTTCGTGACTGTCTTTTTTACAACACACCAAAATGACGCAAGCAAATGTTTTGCAAACAACAGTCAACAACTCCATGAAAATGGCTTAACCAAACATCGAAACGCGACAGAAAAAAAAAAAAAAAAGATTTTCGTACAACAAAAGTGAACATTAATTGTTGGTTAATAAAAAGTGACGTAAGACATAATGCAAGGTGTGTACAACGTCGAAATAAGAGGCCAAGAAGTTTATTCATCAAAGTGTTGGCACCAGCTCGGAGACTCTCCAAGCCTTCTATGCAAAGGAAACCAGGGTTTTTTTTCCTCCGGAAGCGGCCGAAACGTGAAGCTGACCATAACCCTCACCTCATATCGAAGATAGGGAAATTTCCCCAACAAAGAGTTGTAGAGGAAAATAAAAAACTAATTTAATTTCTCATACCGTATACGTTTCCCACAACCCTTAGATTTTTCGATATAATTTAAAAGAAACGAGCGAACAAGCGAGAAATGTTACGCAATGCACACATTCCCTGGTTTGTTTAGGCGCTTGTGTATAAGGGCCTACATATACAAGGAGACGGCAGTTTTACTAATTAAAACTCGAGTAGGGAAGCGTTAAATAACATTTTTAATTCAGAAGGCTTCGTTCTTTTTGCCCACCCACCCCCCCCTCCCCACCTACTCAAATTGCTCCATGCAGTGAACTTCGTCAAGCATAAGAAAAAGTAATAATATTGCACCTGACACTGTCATATGCCATTGTTTAGTGGCGTCCAAGAGGCCCCCTGAAACATCCAGTATATAATTATTTTGATAATTAGTTGTAATTAGTAATAATGTCGTCCGACAGATTGAGGCTGAGACTATAATTTAATGAGTGCTATTTGATCGTAATGAGTGCCAGAGTAAATAATACTTCATTCTTAAAAAACGAAACAAAAAATCAACTACTATAGAGGGAGGAAAACACTAAACAAAGGGAAAGTCGTTCATAATGAGACGAAGCGGTACTTCCAGCACGTAACATGGCTATGATTACTCTTTTGTGATTAGCGAGCGAGAAATGTGGGTTGCATGTAACGGTTAACATTGGGGGAGCAAGATGGAGGCGGGGCAATTACTTTCGGTTGGCGGACCATATTACAGCTTAGGTAAATGGTATGAGACACTGCCTCAACAATTTAAACCTGCAAATGTTTTAATTTATGTTCTACACAGAGAGAGATAATAATGCATAGTTTACAATTTGATATTAGCAATCGTGTTCACAATATCCGGGGTACCGGTTGACACAGTTGGTTGAGGCACTGCGCTACAAACCGGAAGATCAGGGGTTCGATTCCCGATGATGTCAATGGAATTTCTCATTGACGTAATTCCGCCGGCCGCACTATGGCACTGGGGTCGACTCAACTTATAACAGAAATGATTACCGGGAATGTCCCCTGCAGGTTAAAGGCGGTACGTAGGGCTGACAACATTACTATCTTCATGTGCAGATTGACTTGAAATCTGGGAGCCTCAACCTCCAGGAACCCTCCGGGCCTGAATAGAGATTGCTTTACTTATTAACAGTATTAAAAATTTCAGTTCGTACATCATCGAAGTTACAAGTGCCAACCAGTAATCATTTTTCGGGAAACTTTGGAGAAGTTTTTTTGAAAATTCGAAGGGAAAATTCGACAATTCCAAATTAAGGCATTTTTTTCCACCGACAGTACTTCAGTTGATCCACTTTTACACATTAATAGTGATCGAAGGATAAGTCTATATTAAGTCACAACTTAGTAAACAGTATACCACGAACTTCGAAAAGTCCTCTGAGACAACTTGATAAAATTTCAGTCGGTTAAAATATATTGGTTCCGTGTGTTACTAGTATATTTCAGTTAATTTTCACTTTTTCCACTGAATTAACAGTGTATACGGAATTCTCTTAGTGTACAATGAATGCAGAATTCTCTTAAACAGTGTAAAGACAACTTGAATATGTAATTTTGCCATGTGGTCTACACGTAATTTTTGCAGCAATAACCGACACCATATACAAACGGACGAACGTCATTTCACCGCACCTGCTTTTGTTATTGTCAACTGGAAGGGAAGTGCTATCGTGTGTAACCAAGGAAGACAAACTGACAAACAGATGAATAGAAATTACTCTTAATTAGACTAATCGCATGAAGATAATCGCTGTTTTTTTCTGAAAATCACACGCAACATACAAACGCACTGTGGTCAAAATTTGGGTTTTGTTTAATACAAGGACACGTGATGCGTACAGTAGCCACTGTGCTTTCAAAGGTAACCACTTCAGTATTTACCCTCGATTCAATATACATCAGCACCATATTCTGTGGTATACCACCACACCCTTTTTTCTCAGTGGCTACTGCCAAACACGACATTTCAGAGAATGAGTTAAAATGTGATTGAATTAGGGAATCACTGGCACGCCATATTCAATCACTAAAGTGGCTGCTACAGTAAGTTTACATTGTAAAGTAATCAATACAGCTGTGTGATGCAGAAACGCCATAACGTTTGCAGAAAAAAAAAAGAAAAAGTTAATAACGCCTTGAGGTTTCGTTAGCTCTTAATTACAAAAACTTAAAATCTTAAAAGGATTCCATGCATCCGAATTATTCAGCAATCTTCATTACGTGTATAAGTGAGTAGTCTGAATTCATCTACCTATGTGCAGGGAAAGTAAACGAGCCCTGGAGGTGGAGGATAAAAATTCCCCTAAATCAGTGATCTTCAGATTTTTAACATCAGGGGAACCAGAATTTTCGCGGAACACGTGCATACCAACAGTGTGCATTTGGGTGAGATAGTAAAGTATAACTTTTAAAATATAAACTTGTAAGTAAGCAATATAAAATTTGCGCATACTTGCAAAAAAAAAGTAATTTGATTATTAGGGATTTGATATGAAAATACACGAATTGCCCATTAAGCACAAATATGGGAAGGGAAGTAAAAAAGACATTAAAATTATCAGAATTATATATACCATATGCCTCCATCTACAACTGAGGTTAACAACGCGTGCAGCAGCCACACCTCCATTGCGCCATATCATTTTAAGTTGTGATGCTTAATTAAGTATAGACAACTTTACCTTTATTTTTACTGTTATAAATTTTATCAATATAATATTTAACAATTCAAGGCATACTTCAAAGAAAACACATTATATTTCCATCATAAAGATCAACTAGTCAGTGTTGTTTAGGGAAAGAATTGCCTATTATTTTGAGAAAAATACGAAAGCCAGCAAAACATTGTGTGTAGAACGCAAAGTTTTTTTTTCTTAACTTTCAAGCAGGTGATACATACACTTACCGCTACGTTATAGAGTTAATGTAGAGAAGTTAGCTTTCATTTCAAGCACGGTTTTGTGAACAAACTTTAATCTAGCGGAAGTTTGCCTTCCTAAGTAACGAGTTCTCATTTGATGTTATTACGTAAGTAGAACTGCTTAAGTTGGAAAGCACAAGAAAAGAGTCGACACAACAACCATAATAACCGACGCAGAGAGTAATGTCTAAAAGCTGGAACAAATTAGCTCTGGAAAGACACTTTGTGTTATGCAAAATTGAGAATGACATAAATGTAGCTATTACAAAACAGTCCATATATTCAGTTAGCACAACGGCTGCAATACTGCCACTTAATCTTAGGCGACATCGTCCCTTTGTGTTTTATCAAACAACACAACTATACAGCTCCTGTATAGCTTACTTTTATTCAATTCTACTACGTGTTTCGGCTGTCTATTCCAGCCGTTATTAGGTAGGAATACTGGCTCACAAAAGGAGCAAAAAAGGACAGTCCTGTGAAACGGTATTCCTACCTGATGATGGCTGAAATAAGACAGCCGAAACATGTAGCAGAATAGGATAATGAGCAAGACGGCCATCAGATTATAAGGGTAGCTGCAACTTTAATGAATAAACTGTAGCGGACAGTCAAAAAAGGATGTGGTTACTCAACTTGGGTGTGGGGCAAGGAGTTGACAACCACTCGCCATTCAAGCAATCAATATGTTACGAAAAATTAGACAGGGTCTCGGACTTGGCAGGCCCTTATGCACATGGTACCTAGCCCCTCGGTTCAAGAAAGAAGGGCTGACTGACTATTACGTTCTCAGGCAAGAATTTATTCCGTATAGCCAGGCAGTCAGGCAGGCAGTAAGTCAGTCTGTCCGTCTGTCTACTGTTAGAGAAGAAGGCAAGCAGGTAGGTAGGTAGGTAGGTAGGTAGGCAGGCAGGTAGGTACTCTACATAGATTAAGTACCTTGTGCAGGAAGAATTAATGTTGAGAATTTGATCACTTTAGGGTCTGCCTGTGAAAATCCCATAACTGTACATTAATATAGTCTTAAAACAATACAAACATGTCCATTTCGCAACAGGATGAAGTTAAGACATGAGGCGACTAATTGTTCATTACATTTTGTATCTCCTATTATGTGCATTCTGCCATGTTAAATTTATTTGCACATGTGTGTGTGCGTGCGTGCGCGCGTGCTTGTCTAAATACGCGATCATGAAAAATTACAGTGAACACTAGGTCATACTCTTATGTATACCGATAAGTGTAATCAGTGAAACCTCGTGTAATTAAAATTGTATGCCACACAGTCCGTGAATCTTCATACACGCGCACTTCCGCCATAACCACTCCAAATTCGCAAAAATATTTTGTGCATAATTCGCGGCATCTAATTTCAAAGTGTTGTCAATCAAATATTAAAATATGTTGATTTTTCAGAGTTCAAAGGTGTTTAGTTAACATTGTGAATATACGAGCAAATATCTGACGATAAAATTAAATTGGAACACATTTGTTCTCAAAGTGAGGTAAGTCATGTCAATTCTTCGCTCTTAAATTTTGTTTGTTTAAGCTCGCAAATTTTAATAAATAATACATAATTTATAACGAAATGTAACGACGATGTGTTTTTAAAAAATGATAAGCATTTCACAATAAAAAAATTTGATACAAATAAATGAGTTCAGGACACTATTTGAGAATTAAAGAATCCTAAGTTCTGAGGTTACGTGGAGTACAAACTTAAAATTTTTTTTGACAACCTCCTTTCAGTTAATGGTAACATAATTCGAATTCTTAACACTCTTCCTATTTGTAGAATCACAAACCATGTGTCAGGAAAATACAAAGAATTTTGGAATTCACATAATCAGATGAGGACGATATTGCAGCCTCTTTGAATACCGTTTTCGTAGAGCAAAAAGTAGCTCAGAAAATAAACAAAGATTCAAAACATAAAGCATGGAACCGGCAATACTTCCATACACAACTTAAAAGACAGCAAGATGAATAGGACTGAAAAGTATGTTATTCAAAAATCCAAAACTGCTGCTGCGAAACACAAAATTGGAAATGAGAGCTGCTGTTGCTTAAATGAATGTCTAAACGGAAAAAAATGCTTATTCAAGAAAACTTATTTCTAAAAATAAAAAAAAATGAACTGAAAAAACAAACAATTTGGAGAGAAACATCTAACAGTGTCTGATTAATCTGCTACATGTTTCGGCCTTATTGGGCCATTATCAAGTAACCTCAATTAATTAACAAGAAAAATGTATAAAACGCAACACTGCATGTATCAACAAAACACTGAAGCACAGAAGTGTATAGCATATAAAAGGTTATATAAAGAATTAAAATGGTGAGTAGCCGATTGCTGTATCTACGTCTAAACTTCTTGAAGTAAATTCAATTTTAAATTTAACATTTTTATGATGGAATGGGTGCGTTATCTAAAATAATTATGAAGTTCCATACGTAGAAATTGTACACAGCAAACATACACGTACATAACCCTAAATTTAAAATAATCTCTTGTAACCCACTCCGTAACGGCCCAAGAGGGACGAAGTCTGTAGGAAAAGAACTATAGAATATAAGGGGTTATTGCCCAAGTAACGTGCATTGTGTTGGTTGTAATTTCCGTGACTTTAGAAAGAAATGCCCGGTAATATTCAGAGCTGTGAGATATTTTTCAAAAGTTTTGGAATAAAGGGACTTCAAAAAAAATGTACTTAAATGTGGATTCTTTTACGAGAATTTGTGGGGGGAAAAAGACATAGAAATTACAAGAGGCAATCAAAATTCTGTCGTCTTATTGTAAGACAGTTCCAGGTCCAATCGCAAAATTGCGAAAAGCGACAATTAGTTTTGTCATGTTTGTCCGTCCGTCCGTCTCTCTGCATGGAACAAATCGGCTTCCATCGGGAGGATTTTCATTGAGTTTGATATGTATTTTTCGAAAATTTGTCATGAAAATACAAGTTTCATTAAAATCGGACGAGAATAACGGGCCCTTCACATGAAGACCAACATACATTTTTGACCATACTTCGCTCAGTTCTTCTTAGAATGAGAAATGTTTAAGACAAACGTCGTAGAGAGAATCAAAACACACATTTTAAGCACAATATATATTTTTTTAATCGAAAATCGTGCCGTATATACGACAATGTGAAAAAAATGCTGTAGAGCCGGGCAGACCATGGATGACAAAATAGTTCATGCGCTTTGCATGTTGGATATCTAAGGATACAAATACACACTCAGAATATGTTAACCTTATTGCTTTCCCACTACAACGACGGTTGTACGAACGCGCCTCAATGTTACTTTATACTTACACTGACTGTCTTGTTCATGTTTTAACGTACAATGTTTCCGTAGAGAGACAGGATCGTGCTCTTCATGCGAGAGTTCCCGGAATATATTTGAGCGGAAAAATAACAGGATTTGTAAGGAAGACTAAAGATTAAGCCATAAATGATGTTAAAGGACAAGTTCAATATTGTCCAGCATCTGAAAGTCGTTACACCTGATCTGAACTTATATATTGAAAATGTCAAGAATATAACACCCCATGTTGATAAATGGATATATCGAAAGCGTCTTAATGAGATATTAAATTACCATATTCACCACCCACGCAAACATACTGCCGGAAATAAGATATGGTAAAATGATAAATTAACACGTACTAATAACAAATGAAACGAGACACATGTAATATTACGTAACTTTAATTTTTAACTTTGCACATTTTCAGTGCAGCAACAATATATATTAAATTTAACATCGACTGATCGCACAACGCTTTGTATTTCTTCATTAATGCTCCGACGTTTCGGCCAACAGGTAAGACCGAAAACTGTCGCAGCATTAATTAGCAAATAAAAAGCCTTACGTTCTATTGATATGTATAAGGTAACACTGAGGCGCGTTCGTGCAACAATTGTTGCAGAGGAAAATAATAAGTGTTACATACTTAGGTATGCAGCGTGCAATACGCATGCGCTATGTTGCCATCTGTGGCCTGCCCAGATCTACCATATTTTTCCACATTATCTCATAAAAGGCACGATTAAAAAAAAAGCTACTGAGCATAAAATGCGTGTTTTGATTTTCTCCGCAGTTTTGAACGAAACATTTCTTATTATAAAAAGAACGGAGCGACGTAACGGTCAAAAATTGGTCTTGATGTACAGTGCATGTTATTCTTGTCCACTTTTCATGAAACTTGAATTTTCTCGACAGATTTTCGAAAAATACCCAAAAAATCTCATAAAAATTCCTGTAGTGGGAGCCGAGTATTTCCACGCGGATGGACGGACAGACGGACAGACATGACGAAGCTAATAGTCGCTTTTCGCAACTTTGCGAACGCGCCTAAAAAGAGATCGTAACCAACAACATAACATTCCATTTAGGAATGTCGAATTAACCAGACGGCACTTAATAATTAATGAGTCTAATAAAGTGACTTACAGTTTCATATAACCATTACATACTATCATATCTCCTACATGTTTCTGCATTTTCTGGGCCATCATCAGGGAGAAAATAGATAAAAGGGATGTAAAAGATATTAGTACATATTTTCGTTAGACAATGCAGCTAGAGAATCTATAAAAAACAACAGCAAGTTGAATATATACAGTATGAACATTAATTAAGACTCGGAAAATAGAAATTATTTTTAAAATGTGTTCCGTATGGACATAAAAACTTGAAATACAATACACAATTTTCATTAAGATATCTACAGAATTTCTTCAATCCGACGGTATAAATGCAGCCCGATGAGTTTGATTATGATGTATGATGTCTAAATGAACACATTTTTCTCTCAACACATCAGAGAACAACTGCACTCGATACAATACGAAACAATACAAACCATAAAATACAATTCAACACAAGTATTAAAATCCTACGCGTTTCGCCACAAGGTGCTATCTTCGGAGTCTATTATAACAAAGGAATACAAGCTCAAATCCCTGTGGACGGCACTGCGATGCCGAAATGTGTAGGAGTTTGATACTTCTCATATTTTTATCAAGTTATTTGTAATTTATTGAGTGCAGTTGTTGGTTGATGGGGACCGAGGTGGCACAGTGGTTAAGGTGCTGTGCTACAAATCGGAGGTCGCTGGTTCGATTCCAGATGGTGTCATTAGAATTTTTCATTGACATAATGCTATGGTCCTGGGGGTCGACTCAGGCTCTAACAGAAATAAGTACCAGGAGCATTTCCTGGGGGTAAAGGCGGCCGGTGCGTAGGGCTGACAACCCTACCACCATCATGTGCCGTTGTCATGTAATCTGGGAACCTTAACTTCCTGGAACCCTGTGGGCCACTAAAGGCCTGTAATGGGACTGTTTTACCTTTAGATGTTGGTTGATATGTTGAATGTAAGAATAATGAATGTCAGAATATGCACAGTCTGAGAAACATAAAACACTTTACTGTCAGTACATTAAAAAGAGTTGAAAGAACGGAATGAAACTGAAGGAGAAAAAGCTGCGTAAGGAACAAAAGTGCGGGTTCTGAGATTCTCACAGCGGTGCTGCTAAAAAAAAATTCAAGTCTTGCGCCGGGTCTAATGGTAAATAGTCACCGAAGTTTCCAAGGATCCTATTTTCTTCTTCGGGGGTCAGGAAGTCGAATGGACTGCTTGACCCCGTTGAACTTATTAAAAGACTTGAAACTTCGAAATAGAACTGACGGAAACCTTCCCCTTCGTTGGCGTGTATATCAAAAACAGCAAACTATGTAACAGGAAATTAAGGATTTATATCAGCGGCCATGCCAAAGAGAATTGCTGTTTTTAGGCGCGTTCGGGAAAATTGCGAAAAGCTGCTATTAGCTTCTTCATGTCTGTCCGTCTGTCTGTCTGAAAGGAACAACTCGACTCTCATTGGACGGATTTTCACGAAATATTTCATCTGAGTATTTTCGAAAAATTTGTCGAGAAAATTCAAATTTCATTAAATTCGGCCAATAACAACGTGTACTTAGTACGAAGACCACTACACATTTTTTATCATATCTCGCTCAATTCTTCTTTGATTGAGAAATGTTTCTGACAAAAGTTATAAAGAAAAGCATCACACATATCTGACGTTCAGTAGCTTTTTTTCGAAAATCGTACCGTTTCTGAACTAATGTGGGAAAACACAGTAGAGACGAAGATGTCACACATTACAATACGGCGCATGCGCATCATTTCACGCTGGGTAAAAAGGTAAATCAGTCCCGTTACAGGCCCGGATGGGCCCAGAGGGTTCCAGGAAGTTAAGGTTCCCAGATTTCGTGACAACGGCACAGGATGGTGGTAGGTTGTCAGCCTTGCGCACCGGCCGTCTTTGCCCCCAGGAAATACTCCTGTTACTCACTTCTGTTAGAGAGTGAGTCGACCCCAGTGCCATACTGCGATCGGAAGGTTTTTATGTCAATGAAAAATTACAATGACACTAGCTGGGATCGAACCAGCCACCTTCCGATTTGTAGCACAACACCTTAACCACTGTGCTACCGTCACGCTGGGTACCTAAGGCTATAAACAAACTTTCGGAATTTGCAATACTTTTCGCTTTTCCACTGCAACAATGGTTAAACGAATCGCGCCTGAATGTTACGTTATAAGGACATTACCTGCTTTGTTTCTTTTCGTTAACCCACCTACAATATCACAAATGTGTCAGGATGGGACCAACAGCTATGCCTCGAAACCAATATTTGCGGCAAGCAAATCGTGAGAACTTTAGAACAGTCGGAAAAAAGTCACCGATTCATCAGTAGTTTCGTGAAGGTAAAAGATGAAGAAGGCGTCACGGAGGGTGGAGGGTAGTGAATCATTTATATAAACGTGGGCCATACATTTTTAAATCGGACTGCCGGTGACACGGACAGCAACCTCTATGATTTCTATTTTCCAATCGTTGGCGTGTGGTTTGGCGGGGGGGGGGGGTAAAACCGGGGGGTTACTCTTTAAATAATTTAAAAATTAAACATATCTGGGGCTCTGAGCTTCAATACACTCTCCCACACAACCATTTCTTTTTCACATCACAGCGCTATAAAGAGTACCATCAAGGAATACAAAGTGAAGGGAGTTTGTAGGGTTTGATGCCTGCTGCGTGGATATGAATTACAAATGTTAACTATTTTATTCGCCTGTTAGAGCCGCTGGACACAAAATCAAAGTGCAAATCAATATTACTTACGAGATTGACGCTAAATATCTGGAATTTTATTAACATTGTTGTGAGTATGGACTTCGTCTATCGTCACCAATCCGAAGAAGAAATACGTACAGACAACTAATAACCCTAAGTGCGATATACAATCGTCAGAACCGGTTATTTCGCTGAGGCACATTTTACGGGGAAGTCCCGACCCTTTTCAGCGCAATGGTTACCATGTACCACACTTGCTTTCATTTCAAATAACAGTATTTACAGAAACGATTTATATAACAGTAACGTTCTCGACTTGTATTAATGAGGTATCTGGTTCGAATTTCTGTCGAAGTATCTGCTACCCTAAGGATTTTTCGTGTTTTTCCGCCATCCCTCCAGACAAATCTCGGCGTAGTAGCTTGATCGCTCCACAACTGCTTCTTTCCTGATCCTATTCAATTACACATTCATGAATCATTCTAATATTTAACACCATATAGCCTTAGTCAGTGACTGTAAAAAAATAAAAGTCTCAACAAAAGCATTTACTGAACTCAATCTTAGACAATAAACTGTACCCCATTTCTTAACGTTCTGCAACAAGAATCTGATTTAAGAAATACTTCATACTTCAGTTCCTAGTTTGCTGCAAATAGGGACAGTCTCCTGCACGAAGACCAACCGGTTAATGTTTCCACAGAAAGATGGCCACTGTCTTATGCGATAATCACCGGAAAAACATCAATACATTCCGTGTGCAAAATGCAGAATCCATTAATATTAAATGGTGCGACGCGTACGGTATGTTTTATTAATAACATTACTTACTTACTCCATGGTGCAGAGTCCTCCTTGAGAAGCTAACTGGTTTGCAGCTAGTCAAGAATTTCCCCGCATTTCATGGAACCCGAAGGTTCATTACCGTACTCACAAGCGTCCGCCACCTGTCCCTATCCTGAGCAAACCCAATCCAGTCCACATACCCACATCCCACCTCCTGGAGATCCATCCTAATATTATCCACCCATCTACGCCTAGGTCTCCCCAGTGGTCTCTTTCCCTCCGGTTTCCCCACCAAGACCCTA
>Ga0123354_10002712_pt1 | contig 23738 bp, 9 predicted proteins | sample TergutLab28metaG_2_FD_97872 | JGI IMG/M metagenome (GOLD analysis project Ga0123354, IMG submission 97872) | Labiotermes labralis P4 segment gut microbial communities from Petit-Saut dam, French Guiana - Lab288 P4 | ecosystem: Host-associated > Arthropoda: Insects > Digestive system > Gut ... | reverse complement strand
GTTGTGTGTTGTGTATTTTTGTTGTGTGGGGGGGGGGGGCGGGGGGACGGAGTGGTTGGGGGGGGGGAGGCCTTGGGGGGGGTTGGCGGGGGGGGGGGGGGGGGGGGGGGAAGGGACGATGTTGAAGGCTGTCTCGTAAATATTGCAGTAAACTTTTGTAGAGATCGTGGTTTTCCTGCTTGAAACAGAACTGGCCGGATATCCCTGTTTTGACTGCAATACATTCAGTCTCGGAACTTTACGGGTATAAGTTGTATATCATCACGTTAATGATTATGTATAATCATGTATACTGTTGAGCCGGTGTTTTTTTCTGCTTATAAAATTAAACGAGAAATAATTTCAAAATATTAGATACAGTTGCTTACTCTTTTAGCCAACGATTTGACAATGATTCTGAAATTGGCAACGTTGCATTCTTAGTCACTCGCTTTTTGATCCTATGTGACGTCAATATCCATTCCGGTTTGTAATGTTTGAATGCAGCGAACCTTGGATCGAAAACGAATAGGGTTACTCTATTGTACCAGCGTCGAAGTCTCCTCCGAGAGGGCCGTCAGCGCGTCTGGTGCATGTATTGTATGTACCTCGTTCGTGAATGGCAGACCGGTGAATACATATATGAGTTTCCGCAGACAATATGTTGGGAAATACCTGCTTTTTGTTTCCATATCTCCATGCATTGTTGACGTTTCATTTTAAAATATTTGTGATGTGTTATTATGCATGCAGGTTTTGCCTGGAATAACGCACTTACGTGATTCATGATTTCTATAACGTGTCTTCTGAGGTACAGCACTTACCCTTTCAAGTGCAGAGTCTCTTCAGGTTTTGTAACGTGTGTTATTACTCGTGGTTATCGCAACTGCTTTCTCTTGCTGCGAATGACAATTAGAAGTCGCCGTTGGCGGTTTTATTCGTAGTTTTTATTGAAATTCTGCCTTTACAACTTTGAACAAACACAGAACTAAACGTTACCTTAAGGTGTAATATCCCCATTGCGCTTGTAGAACACGCAATAATGACGTAGTCCCTCGATACACAGCTTTTACTGTAGAAAATCTAATAGCAGCTACATGTTTCGGCTGCACAAAATAGCCACCATCAGGCCGAATGTATCAGAAAGTGGAAAAAAAAGTATGTACGTATGTATGTATTTATTTATTAGGTATGTATGTATGTATATATGGCTGCGGTTGTATAACTTCCTTTTTACATTTCCTGATTCATACGGCGTGTATCAGAATATGTAAAAAAGAAAGTTATACGCCTGTATGTATGCATAAAAATAAAATTATATATACATATATATGGCTACAGTTATATATATTTGTTTTTGCATTTTCTGATACATACGTCCTGAGAATGGCTGTTTCGTGCACCCGAAACATGCAGCTGCTATTGAATTTGATGTACGTGTAATATAAGTTGTGTTTCAACGGACTGCGTCCCTATTGTTGCGTAGACTAAACGTTATATTTGATGGATTCTGCTATGTGTGCCTGGTACACAAAGATAAGACTAGATTCCCTTGTCACAGAGATTATATTATGTTAGTAAGTGCGATGTCAAATTATCGTTAGTAATTGATTTGAAATATGACTATGTTTCGGCTCAAATAATCCATTATCAAAACAGTTCCAGTATCTGGAATTGTTTGATAATGGATTATTTGAGCCGAAACATGAAGTCACGGTTCATATCAGTTGATAAAGATGATTGGTATTGTTTTTATTACAATAATAGACATAGGAATTTGATTTTAGGCTTATTAATTCGAAATTACTAAGCGTTTCTACCTGATTTTTTAAATGAAATTGTGAGAGACGGCTTCTGATGTTATCATCTGCTTGTTCTTTTCAGATTTATTCTGTTCTGAGAATATATAATGAGCTTCAGCAATGGGCACTGCTATTTTTGTAATATTACCCTTCCTTTCTTGCAGACTTAATATTCTTTCACTTTTTCTTTGACGTTCAGGTGACCGTGCATCATGATAAATTCTTATAATAAAACCAACTGGATACACTAATTTCTCAAATTTATTTTTGAAATAAAACTCTACATGCTTTGGATAGTTCCTCTGTCCATCATCAGGAGTTTTTCACTGTACACACAGCAATGGTATATGTCATACAGGTTTGTTGACAGCTTGCGAGCAGGATCAGGACGGATCAGGACGGAAGTAGTTCCGTCCTGATCCGTCCTGATCCGTCCTGATCCTGCTCGCAAGCTGTCAACAAACCTGTATGACATATACCATTGCTGTGTGTACAGTGAAAAACTCCTGATGATGGACAGAGGAACTGTCCGAAACATGTAGAATTTTATTCCAAAATAAATTTGAGAAATTAGTGCATCTAGTTGGTTTTATCGTAAGAATTCTTTCAGTTTGTTTTCTCCGTTAGTAATCATTACTGAGGTTCGTGTGCTGTACTGCCAAAGTGCGTACAAACGCCATTCTGACGGTGTGAATTTACGTGCTTATCTCGATAATTACACCTATTGAACATGGACTCATGATTATTTGCTTGAAACTCATAAATACTACTGCAGTAGTAAACACCATATTTAGTTTCTCTTCGTATACTTAAGACTCCTTCATAAAATTAACAAAGAGGCCTCGAACCGAGGTCAAGTAAGATCTTTCGAGATACCTGGTACATTTATGACGTCACCGAAAATTCTCTCTGCCAGATGCACTTGTGTATGACATTATTTTAAGATCGGAATCCACGTGCAGTTATGCACAGCTGATTGTCTTATGTGAATTCCTTGGTCTTATACAGTCCAGTTTATGACGTATTTGTTTTCTCCAATAATCTCTGGCGACTCACTGCTGGCTACTTTGGTCCCGCTTGCGTGCGTTATGATTGTGACCCTTTGTGCCTAATTTTGCTTGTACTGTAATAACAGATGTCTGGGTTGAATCTACTGCTTTAACCATTTGTCTTCCATGCAAAATGGAGGCAATAAGGTAAGGTAAGTGCACTCTTGTTCAGGCATTGAGGCTCTGTACAGGCCGTATGGCCCACAGGGGGAGTAGCTCTACTCTTTCTTGACCACGGCGCTAGAAGGGGTGAGGGGTCAGCCTCACGCCCTGACCACTTTTTACCCCCGGGAAAGACCCGGTACCCATTGTACAGGAAGCTGGGTTGGCACCAGGGCCGGTCTGGACAGGTGCGGAAAATCTCGCCCCACCGGGATTCGATCCCCGGACCGTCCAGCCCGTAACCAGTCGCTAACTGACTACGCTACCCGGCCCACAAAATAGAAGCAATAGATTCCTTTTCAAAGTTGATACTTAAAGAATTAACGGCGACACATATCAGAAGACTAAATTGGATGCTTTGAAAACTTTGTGTCACAGCAATGACTAAGCGGCTATAGTTTGTTTTGAATGGTCATTTTGAAACGCATGGTAAAATACTGTAGAACGTAGATACGTTCGAATACAAGCAGGTCTCTTTAATTGTAATCAGTGCCTGAAGTTGAGAGTTGAAAGAAACTGAAAACATAGGACCTTATTATCAGTGCAGGAAACCTATGGAGAATTCACATGCGTCGATCCGTACGTGCGACCCACTCTTTGAAAAAGAAGTAGCCATTTGGTGGTGAAAGTGAAAAGTTCCTATCAAAGATTTAAAGCAAATGTAAATTAGACTTACACTGAATACGGAAAAAAGGTGGTTCGATGAGTTTTCATTGATTTTTTCCTTTCACAGATCGGCTATGAGGGCTAGTAAATGCTGGGGAACCCTGATCCAAAGAACTCGGGTAGTCTGTGACCAGTCGTATGTATCGTTACAAGTATGGTGTAGGATGCCTGAGAACCATGTTTTACCTATGCGGCGTCTCAGTTTTAAATTTCGGTCCAGGTACCGGATAATATGGTCTAGATTTGTCTGTTACTTGTCACTCCCTCAGCTGGATGTCGTAACAGCCTACTGGTCATTTACTAATCCTAACTTTCCACTCTAACAAGCACAGCCGTTGAAAGCGTCGTTAAATAAGCCAAGAACAAATAAAAGCTATATACTCGTAATATGTATGTTTATTAAGCCGTAGCTTCTATACTGTAAACTTGTCCATTACAGTAAGACGTGTCTTTTATTGCCTATACACTGAATCGCTTTATTCAGCCATGACCTAAATAATTTAATAAACAATGAACAAGTCTGTTGTTAGGCCGTTAAATTCAACAATTTGAATGTTAATTCTGGCCATCAAGTCGTGCCTGCAGTAACTTTTTCAGAATTACCTAGCATGACTAATATATGAAAATTCTGGAACTGTTTTAAGTTACAGACTGTAGAACTGTGCGGCGGATATCTGAAATTGTTCGAGCAGTTTTCCACTCTAGTTTTTCCAGTTTATGGGTGAGGGATTACGTGTCGCAGCTATGTTAATGGAATAGTTTCAGTTGTTTTGTTCTTCACACTCCATCCTTTATCCTGGAACAGTTTATCTTCAGCAAACTCGAAAATTTTGCACTTGTACGCAACATATAATGTGACCGATTTCGTGACTCCGATGGGGCTATATTGAGCAAAATAAATGGTAGTTTTGACACTGAAGAAACATTATTTATGTGTCACTTTACTACAGTTGTACACAGCTGTTTTTGCGAAGATAAGTTTTGTTGCTGTAATATCTTGAAGACTGAATACTCTGGCAAACTCTTGTTGTTGTTGTTGTTGTTGTTTTTGATTATGATGATGTCGTCGTCGTAGTTTTTGCATATAATATACCCAACCTATAACGACATTACTTCAATTTATTGTTATAAAATGAATAATGGCAATACACATTTCGTCAAACAAACGGAACTGAAATAATACGTAATTACACTTTTATAACTAACTAACTAACCAACCAAGCAATCAACTAACTAACTACATAGAACAGAGTCCTTGCGAAATAACTTAAGTAGTGAATACAGTATTAGCATCATATGGCAACCGATGGTTCATTAACGTTGCCACAAAACCCGCGACCTGCCCCATTCATAAGTTCCACATCCGTCCTGTTTTTCCAAGATCCATCTTAGTATTATCCTTGCATATACGCCTAAACCTTCAAGCTGTTTCTTTTTTTCAGATGGCCCAACGAAATCCTTACACACATTTATCTTTTTCTTGTGCATGTCACACATGTGACTGAGTTTATATAATATGTTTTTCCAAGTATTTATATAACGCATTCGTAAATAGAAATTAGGTCTTCAGTGCGGCGAATATTAAAGTGTAAATTTGTGAGTTTTTCTCTTCTTTCTGGCAGGTGGTTACGACCAAGAGGTAGGAGGGTTCTCAAGGACTTTGGCAATACCTTAGTACAATATCCCATAATTTAATAAATCACCATTTTTAAGGTATTAATGCCATATGCAAGTAAATGTTCGCAGCATGACGCTCCTTTGTGCATGACGGTTACTAAAGCCGACCGTGTCGACGGTCTACTTTCTACGTTTTGAGTACAGAGTTACACAATTTAGTGCTCTAAGGTAGAAACAAATGTAAAGTTGTAGAGTTTTATATTATCTCTAGGCGCTCTGTATTAAATATTGAATGGTGATTCAATAATGTCGTGAAGGTGTTACAGTACCGACGATGTTGTCTTATATGTTAATATACGAGAGTTTCATTGTTCCGAACTATTCGAGATTTCATGATCTCTTAATGTCGGAAAGTTGTGAAATAGACAGTCGAAAGTGATGTAATGAATTGCGTCATACTGTTAATTTCCAAATGTAGGCAGCGAAAAATCGGACACCATTCTGAGGCGCATTCGCAAAATTGCGAAAAGCGACTATCAGTTTCGTCCCGTCCGTCCGCACGTAACAACTCGGCTCCTACTTAAAGGATTTTCATGGAATTTGGTATTTGAGTATTTTTCGAAATGATGTCGGGAAAATTCAAGTTTGATCAAAATGTGACAAGGGTAAATGGTATATCAATATAAATTTTTGATCATATCTTGACAAATTTTTGATCGTATCTTGCTCGGTTTTTAATAGAATTAGACAAGGTTCAGAGTTCAGACAAAAGTTGTAGAGGAAAATCACAACACACATTTTAATTTCAGAAACTGATTTTTTAAAGAAATAGCCGTTTATGAGATGATGTGGAAATTTATTGTAGAGCAAGACAGATGACCGAGGACAATACAACAGGGCGCATGCGTTTTGCATGCTGGATACTAAAGGCGACAAACACGCACCCAGAATATGTAATGCTCACTGCTCTTCCACTGCAATAATGGTTACACGAACGCGCCTCAGTGTAACATTATATGTACATTACCGGCATTGTTTACTGGGAAGATGCACTGGAAGTATGCAGAATATTCCGCAGCTCAGCTACCAAAATTCATAGACGTGTTCTCGATGGAATTTGGAGAAAAACTATTCTAAAGCGTAGAGTGATTGGATACAATTCTAGAGATAAGTAGCTGTAATTATCGCCCAGTTGCATGCTGCTAGCTGGTACCGCTGTAACCCTTGAATTCGGATTCCTTCTGTACCGCAAGTATCGGCTGAGGTGGTTGTATTTTAAAGCGCGGAAATTCTTTAATTTTCTGATTTTTTTTTGCTCCGAACGAGTTCTTTCAGTCCTTTCTCCCTAAGTTCTGCTAACTTTTGCGAAACATTCAATATATGTACACAGGCACGTCAGTTAATATCATAAGAGCATAAATTTCATTCTTGTTTTCGAGGCCGATTATGTTGGGTTGTAGCTACTTTAGTCTGCACGGGTGAACATAATGCAGTGGCTTCACTGAGGGTTGTTCTACTTGATTCAGAATAGGATAACAATAAGTTTTAGGTGGTATTAATGACTCCTATTTTTCTTCAGATGCTTCTAAAACTATATCACTTCTTGGACTGTTTGACCACTGAAGAAGAAGACATCAAAATTTCTCAAACCTCACCCAATGATATGGCGTCACATCCAAGAAGACTTGAATCTTTGTGAACAAAGCATGCGTTTTCTTGGAGGCGAGGTACTCGTTTCAGAACAACCAGTACAATTGCCGGTCTTAGGTTCGGGTATTTCTTAAGCTCTGCTGAAGTATCAATATTAATTGCCGTGTCAGGAATGTGAGCTTACAGTCCTAGCGCCTTACTGGCGTCGTTTTATAAGCTGCAGTTGCCAAGTCGCGAAACAGAGTTCCTCAAAAGAATAAATTTTTTCATAAAGTAGGGCTGCTATGATGGCTTTGGAATCCGACCGTAGACGGAGACACGGAGCCTCGGGCGAAAAGGTTTTGCATATAATCCAAGAATAAGAATTTGTGCAACAAGCTGTTCTAGATTTTCTTTAGAATTGTAAATAAAATAATGTGCTAATGCTGACATCGCATTATGATGTTACAAAATGAAGCAAAATTTATATAAAAGTCTCCAATAAGTATGGTTTTTTTTTTATTAGTCAGGGTTGTTCTTGTCTAACTTTTGCAGGTGGCTGAATCGTGCAGCTATGCAGTGGGTATTGAATACGGTAAGAAATTTCTTGTTCCAGGAATTCAGTAAATGTCCTCCATCTTGTTGCATAATACGACGATTATGTGATATTTCCTTCTTCCAGTAAGTCACTTTCCCACGCGTTGGATGTGTCGAGAGTAAATCCTGTGTTGGCCCTTTTACGTGTGGGAGAAAAGAGATGTAGAAAATATCTTCTATGATGTAAGTATAAGCTGTATGTACATTATTGGTTTTTAGGAGCGTTCGCAAAATTTCGAAAATCTGTCCGTCTGTCCGCATGGAACAACTCAGCTCCCACTCGACGGATTTTCATGAGATTTGATATTGTAGTATTTTCGAAAATGTATCGATAAAATTCGAGTTTTATTAAAATGAGACAAGAATGATGGGTACTTTACACGAAGATCAGTACACATTTTTGATCATATCTTGCTAGTTCTTCTTAGAATGAGGAATTTTTCAGATACAGGTTGTAGAAAAAATCAATAACCACAGATTGTGATCAATAATTCTCTTTTCGAAAATGGTGCCTTTTGTGAGAAAATATGGAAAATTTTTGTAGAACCGGGCACGTCACAGACGACAATATGTCGCATGTATATTGTATGCTAGATACCTAGGGCTACAAATACACACTCAGGATATGTAATATTTAATGCTTTTCCACTGCAACAGTAGTTGCACGAACGCGCCTCATTGGTACGTTACACGTACATTGCCTGTCTTGTTACCCCTATATTTTGACACACTCAACATTTCTTCGCTCTTCCGATTAACAGGACTCCCCAAGCGCTATGTCGAAAATTTAAATAAAATTATGTTTTTATTTGCTAAATGCCAACGCTCCTATGTTAGCGAGTGGTGGATCGCGTGATTACATAATTCAGCAGTTTTCTAACAAACAGTAACTAGAATTTAGTATTATATTTTAGCAAGCGTGTTGTGTTTGTCTGTTAAAGCATTGGTATAAAATATTTTTACTGAGATCCTTTATCAAAACTCTCTGAGGGACAGGAATTCTTTCAACAAGTGACTATTAGTAGTGAAATTTTGGTCTTGTGACTGGCAGTTGGCAGGATCGGGATCTTGCCAAAAGTCAGTCAACATAAAGGCATGACATATACCAACTGCTGTAAATACAGAGTAGTACTTCCTGATGTTGAGCGGTAAGCCTGCTCGAAACAAGTAGAGGTTAATTACTGAAATAAATTGAAAGCAAATAGTGCACCCTGTTTGTTATTATTGTACGGATGTGTCACGATTTCTGTCTTCCTAACGACAACTTCTTCTCTTTCGTAAGTTGTGTTGCTCTGAGCGCTTTGCATTGCCCTGCTAAGAAAACAGGTGACTGTGTATCTTCTACTTTGAGGTAGGCCACTGAAGGCCACTGCTACTAAATTGTGACTTCACGTTTCTCGACGGTTCTTTGGCCCGTGTTGTTCACTTGAAATGTGCTAGTTGAGACCGCTACTTTTTCTAATTGACCCACTGTTATGTCGTGGCTGCAGCAACCAAAGCAGATTCTATGCTATTTGCAGTGCTTTATGAACAAGAACAAATAATTACCCTCCAGAAGTTTATTACATTGCAACTTAATGTTTATTGTGTAAGCATGCTCTTAGCTCGCAACGGCTTATTAATAGTAACAGCTGTCACGGTTGAGAGATAATCAGTTTATATTCTACGTTTTTGGTGAACAGCCAAATTTTACACCAACGGAAAATAACATGTAAAGTTACTTATATTTTAATTTTTAATTACTGTAGCTATGATATGCGCATAAAAGATTTAGAACAGAGTGGTGCTTTCGTATCTGAAGAATTTTATTTAGTTCTGTTTGCTTTGTACTAAACATTTGCACTGGCTTACATTTCAAAATTTCCATGTGCTCTATAATAAGAATTTGTTCCGTGTTCCTACGAAGACACATGATTTGACGGCTACTTATCATTTACTTTATATCTTCTCATATTACACTTTTTGGCTTAAAAATCAAACGCCCTGTAAATTATTGGCAAGAAAATTGCTGTTTAAATTTTAATCCTTAGTAGAATAATTTAGAGGCGGTGAAATAACGACAATAATGACAAACTTTACTTTCTGTGAACCGAGCATCGTGATACATATACGTGAGAAAGACCAAAAAGATACGCACGTTTTCTCATTAAACTATTCCAGTTAAACTATCCCCTACATGTTTCGAACAAATAATTGTTCATCATCAGGAGGTTATTTCTGTATACGCAGCATATAGTATTTTACCATGCAGCTACGGGATGTCTAGCCGCTAACACAATGTGATTGGAGCGTGTTAGCAGCTAGACATCCCATAAGTGCATAGAAAAATATTGTATGCTGCGTGTACAGAAATAACCTCCTGATGATTAACAATTATTTGTTCGAAACATGTAGGGGATAGTTTAACTGAAATAGTTTAATGAGAAAAGGTGTGCAACTTATTGGTGTTTCCCACATAAGCAATAATGGACTTGTGTAGTGTTATTTCGTAATATGAATTACTATAAATGGACCGGTCATATGACGGGGTTAACAAAACATTCACTCACTACTCCACTTCCCCCCCCCCCAAACATTTATTGACACGCGGTGACTGATGAAGACGTCCTTATAAATATAGATAAGACCCGTCATTTTTGAACGGAGAAAAGTGAAACACAACCCATTAAAATATTATTTTAAATTTCGTTAATTAGCCGTCTGTGGATTAAAGTGATAAATTAACTGATTTTTAAAGTTTTGTTAGATTAAATTATTAATGGAACCCACAACGTATATACCACTAATAGAGTGGCAATCCGTAATTTCCCTCATGTGACTTTACTTCCGAACCAATCATTATATACATATTTTGATTTGCAAATGTAAATCTGTATGGGTGTTCCTTGAATACTCGATTCATCGCAAAGAAAGTTTACAGAGCGTTATTCTTGTTAGTGTCGTTAGTCCAACAAACATTTCTATCGAACTACTAGCCGTTGCTTATAAACAGATCGTTCTTTAGAAAACGACTCTGAACAAATAGCCTGGAGCCGGGGAAGTACATACGAAGGACTCTTGTACATGGTAACCTGCTTCTTAAAGAGTTACAAGATGAATTGGCCACGTGTTGCGAGGTAGAGACACATGATGATGCGGATTTGAACGGTGAACACCTTCCATTAATGGATTGACGTATCTTTAATGTTAATACAGCTGTCACGTAATATGTGCCACTCTACTCTTTCATCTGATATTTGCATCTGGACACTAAGATTGTTGACCCTGCTCACAAACTATAGCAGTACTCCCTCAGGATGGCCCCTGGAGGGCTGAAACATTTTAGGAGTTAAGCAGTGTGAATGAAGTGATATTAACGTACATTAGTTTGTTAGTCGGATTTTTAATTAAAGAGTGACATAAGTGCACGGATATGGACAAGACAAAGTTCGTTAATATGGACCTTTAGCAACTAGAATCCTAGGTAAAAAGCGGCCAGTTCTGAAGTTATCAGTGCATTTCGGGAAATAGATTACTTTTTTCTTCCTTTTGCGATGTTACGACAATCTCCGTTTCTTCAGATGCAAGTCAGGTGAAGTTTCCAAGTAAGAGTAACTTACCTTTACCTTCATGTTCAATCCGTAACAAACTGGGTGACATTCCACCGCAAACATGACTGCAGTTTTGTGCGTTTGCCATCCTCTCGAGTTTTCTGAGAGACAATATTTTTGAAACTGTCTTTGTGGATGCAGGAAAGATCCATACTTATTTGGGTGTCTCCTCCTTTTACATTTTTTTTTTACGTTTGATAATTTCTATGTTATTTTTAAAGAGAAATAAAGAAGAGGGACAGCTACTAAAATTGACCGTATATATTATCACACAATGATCATAATTTGTTTAGACATTTGCGACTTCTCGCCCCTGGATTTGTATGATGCTTAATGGTAAAGCTATCCCACTACAGGCTTGGACATGTCCTTAGAGTTCCTAGAGACTGAGGCTATGAGAATTTTAAGACAGTTAACACAAGAATATGATAGGATTGTCAATCCTACGCACTGGCCGCCATTACCCCAACGGGCATATTTCTGGAACTCATTTCTGTCAGAAGGTGAGTCGACACCGGTGTCGTAGTGCTGCCGGAAGGATTACGTCAAAGAAAATTTCCAAAGATTCCATTGGGAATCGAACCCACGATCTTTCGGCTTGTAGCGCAGTGTCTCAACCAACTGCGCCACCGCGTGTCCTTGTATGATGATTGCTCTATTTTGAATACTAATGGACTATCATAAACCATCGTAACACAACCACCTCCGTCGAAACATTTCCATTTGTCCGGTGTTTTCTTATTATAACTTTCAGTAAGTTTGTATAAAACGTATCTCTAATCTTTTCCCTGAACATGGCAGATATGAGCGGAACCGGATCTCGCAAGAAACCTCGAACCGTTAGAATCCGAATTTCATAAGTTGTTCCAATTACCTTACTTTTTAAACAGTCTAGAAGCGCTGACCACCTCCATCTTCTAAACAGGCTTCGCGCAGTAGAAAAATATTTCCCGACACAAGACAAAGATTTTGTCTGGAAATATTAACAATTTCTCTTTGAATATTATCTTTCAGTTCTTGCAAGGAATATGGATTTTTCGCACAAAATTTTTTCAGTGTCTCCCACGTAGCAGCCGAACAATTTCAAATCTGGAGACTTAGGAGGTCATACTGCATCAACCGTTCTCCAAATACCTCTTCTAGACCAACCATTGAGAAGCTTTCTGTGTGGGTCGTGGCATTGTCCTGCATGGCGTAACCATAGATATTCTCTTTGAATACTATCTTTCAGTTCTTCATGACGTAACCATAGATATTCTCTTTGAATATTATCTTTCAGTTCTTGCAAGGAATATGGATTTTTCGCACAAAATTATTTCAGTGTCTCCCACGTAGCAGCCGAACAGATTCAAATCTGGAGACTTAGGAGGTCATACTGCATCAACCGTTCTCCAAATACCTCTTCTAGGCCAACCATTGAGAAGTTTTCTGCATTTTCCTGCATGACGTAACCATAGATATTCTTCTGCTGTTAATATCAAAGGCATTGTGTCAGAATTAAGCGAAAATAATAGCAGAAATTTGTTTCTTCGAAAAAGGAGAACAGACGCACTTAGTGCACATAAGCCTTCTTAATTAAGTCACTAAAAAGCATTTCGTGTACTACACGGCCACTTGTCGCACATCAATATCTGTTATTCTGCTGTTTACATTTTTGTTTAATGTAAACCTCTGAAAAGTATCGCAAACCAAGACTCTATGTTCGACAGAATACTTTTCTCTCACTAAGGCCCACCTGCACTATGACTCATTATATATGACTGAGTGTCCGTTTCACGTTCCAGCGCTTATTAGAGAGGGAAATTATCTACAGTTGCGCCTTGTATTATTTTACCCTCAGGGACACCGTTTAAGACATCACGTGTAGATGTCACCTTCTCTAACTCCCAGTCTACTCTCACTGTACTTTGTTGGCAGTTATTATACATAGATATGCCGATTTTCTCCCAGTATATTCTAAGTGTACTGTAAACACTTGGCCGCGCTGAATAGTGGCTTGGTGCCTTCTCAGCTTATGAATCCACGAGAAAGCCACCAGATATACAGAACAGCTGCTGTTTTACTTCAGAAAGCTTCGGACAGCCGAAGTGACGTGGTCCTTAAGATAGTACGTGTGGTGGCAGGCCCAATACCTTTTCGAAAAGTACTGCTTTAGGAAGCAGGTTAGTATATACATAAAGTAATAATTAATTTACGCATAGTGAACATTTTTATTTCGTCTACCAGTCCAGTAGAATTAACTTCAACATAGCGACGATTCTACCTTGAATTCAACCCTGCTCAATAAGAAAGGTTTCCGAGATCGTGAAACTTGTGTGACAGTTTATTACAACATTTAATGTAGTTCATTTATTCCTTTGAAGTGTCTTTATTTTTCAAAGCAATCTCCTAGAACTTTGATACATTTTTCATATCTTGGGAAGAGTTTAAAAATCTGTCGCGGTACAAACTGGGCTCTTGTTTTCGCAGCCCTTCACGAAAACAATTTTCACTTCCTCATTATTGTAAAGTAGGCGAATACTCAAGTGTTGCTTCAGGGAATTGTGACTGGCCGGTTTTCGAAAGTCAGTTGCTCCGAAGTTCTGTGTTTTTCTGACCAAAACGTGGTATTGGCCATACCTAGTATTTGTATCGACTGAAAACATGAAAAAAGTCATTCTCAAGTATTACACATGACTATATAACACAGAGACATGAAATGTCACTAAAAGCCAGGCTGTGTGCTTCTGCTCTGCTAGACTCGTATCTTTAAAAACCGAACTTGGTCCCAGGTAGAGAAGGGCTTTGACCAAATGACTTTAATAACGCTTCGTGGCGAGGTCATCATCATGGGCAGGGTGTGTACTGGAGGACGTGTGCTTGGCAATCTCTATAGGCACAATGACTTGGACATATTCCAGCATTCCTGTGAGTCGAAGAGTTTGCTTGCACCATTGTTAGGGGCGTTTCAGATTATACTTGCTGCAAGCAATTACGATATACAGGTGCATTAGCGAGTGCGTGGTAGGTCACTGCTAATGGCAATCAAGGTGGTCGATTCACTCGATTACAGATGTAAGGAAATGTAATTATACGTGCTAGGTAGTTTGAAGAATGATGTTATGGATGTCCGAAAAAAGTGTTCTGCTTCTTACTTTCAAGATTGCATAATTTATCATGGGGTTGTGAGATTTTTGTGTGAAACTTGGTGTATTCGTTGTGAAATGGGGGGATTTAGCGTCTCTTGTAGAATGATAAGGTGACTAGAAAGGATGTGAAAGAAAAAGGACAGAAATATTTGTTTTTTATGTCCGCTTTCTTATGTTTTTGGAACATTAGATGGGGGGGGGGGTAGGCCCAGAAACTAAGCACCCCCAAAGGTAATGATTCGTCGTCAGAACACATGAGAATCGAATTATTTGAAAGTTTTTAAATCTATAACTTTTTCGGCTCTGCTTAGAAGGGCTGTTCTTAAAATGTAAACCCTTTCGGTCCTACAATAATATTTCGTATCTCCTGCCCAACGTGACAGAAATAACGATTCTGAAAGAAATGGGATATATTTTGATGTTGATACGAAATCCAATACCATGCTCAGATTTAAAGTTGTCATAATTTTATCTTGAAAACTATGGATTCAGAATTTTGGTTTAGTGATTTTCTGATAAATTAGAAGACAGATGTCAGTGTTCTAAGCTGTTATAAGAGCTCTTAAGTAGCCTACTTTTTAATACAAATGTACTAAAACTATTCGTATTTTAGATATGTAAATGGACCCTCTGGTGTTTGAACCCGGTATTCATAACTGTGAACTCACATTGCAAACTACCAATACCTGTATAATTATCTACGTACATAAATAAGCTTACGGCCATGTACAGTACAATGTAAAATATGGGGTGGCACAAAACTCACTTGAGATCCGAAGCAACATACTAATTGAAATGTCCTGGCACAATTATTACATTTATTGCCTATATGAAACGCTCAAAGTGTCTTCCTTCCTTTCTTCTACCTTCACATAGTGTCTAAATCTTTCTGGAATACTCAAAAAGGCATGCTGTCAGAAAGCTGTCTCATATTTTACGCATGGTCTTTGTGTTTTAAACATTGAATATGAAGCTACTTTTGTACCACTGTGTTTTTTTCTGAATGTATTCTTTTTTTAATTTCCTAGAACCTGATGGATACCTTTCCTGGATATTTGAGTGCGAGCATATGTCTGTAATTAGCCTATAAATTCTTCTTGAACAATGTTAATTGGTCTCATGGCTAATGTGGGTATATGTGTTACATTTTAAAATTTCCGCTTTCGAATTGCCCGATTCATTTCACGACAGTGGAAGAAAAACATTAAAAATGTCATTTTCTGTAATGGGAGGACTTTCAATGCGGTAGAACTTTAGCGACCTTTCGGGAAGTTGCTGCAGCCTTCTTCAGGGTAGGAAAACGACCTGACGAAGGCAAGCAGCAGGTTACTCTGAAATGTCAGTATATTTATACTGGATATATTTATACTTCATGGCCACATCTTCCTCTAAACAAGGCGCATTTAGAAATATTAAGATAAATACCTTGAACTCGTAATGACCAGAATAGAAAAGCAAGCATACATTTGCTGTGTAAGCAGGAAGAAAGCATACATAAGGTCTAAAAATGGAGCTCCAGACTTTCAATCCGACCTTTACAAGTGCAGCGCTGAGATTTGAATAGAATCCTGACTGATTCATTGTATGTATTTTCCATCCTAGGTAACTGGCACTTGTTAAATAGGAGGTAGGTCGTCCTGTTGTGTACTTGATAAGCAATAACGGTGTCGCAAACGAGACTGTGCTTCCTAACACGATACAATGTCCACATCAGCCAGACACTCCTCATGTATTCGTAACGAAGTGCACTGCAGACGAGTCAACACCAAAAGACTGTTCTTTATTCTAATAAACGAAACCGTCTAATGCGTCTATTCTATCTATTGAGACTAGTTTAGAAATCCTTCAGGAAATATCCTATCTTCCTCATTAAACAGGATAATAAGATGCGGCCTTTGTATGTGTTACGTGTTTTGCCGGTGTATGAATTAAGTGTTGGTGGTGGCTAAGAATGGGACTAGACTGTAGCAGCTGTAAGTGGCTGTGAGGGTTATCTATAATTCAGTCACTATTGAAGTATCAACCTTCAGTGAAAAGAGCTACAAAGCGTGGATATTTAGCGAGATCATGACAACAAAAATGTTCGCCAACGGATAGGTCTGTATTGGTTAATAGCGACTCATTAGACGAATCATCTTTGAATATCGTGCGTAGAGTTGGAAATTGTCAGAATTTAAATTTCCAACTTACTGAGACTATTGCAAAACGAGTTTCAAACCATAATCTCCGTGCTTCCAAAATTACATATTTTATAATGTCGACTAAGTTTTCTTTATTAGGACATATTTTACCACAAACTGTATTTATCTTCACATTTGTTTACAAGAAAGAATTCCTTTGTCTTTAAAACAATGCTGTATAGTCCCTGAGTGTTTGAAAGTTAAACGAAGTTATAAAGAAATATTTCAGATTATTTTCAATAAAGTAATTCTAAGTGAGGCCTATGAGGAACAGGAGAGATGCGAGCAGGTTTTCGTTTGCGCAAACTGAAGGAAAGAGACCGCGTGTCAGACATAGGCGTAGATGGGAGGATAGTATTAAAATGGATTTTAAAGAAACAATCTGACACAGGATAGGGAGAAGAGGCAGGTTCTTCTGAATGTGGTGATGATCTTTCGGTTTCCATAAAAGAGGGGAATTTCTTGACTGGGAGCTTGTTAGGATAATAGTAAAGGGGGGGGGCGGTCATACAGAAATACGTCGTGAGGGTCTGAACCGGAGCTGGAGCGACTGCTTCATTTTTAACTCGGTAGTGCAACTTTGCGTTGAGCCCGAGATAAAAGGCGGAAAATTTTAGCTGACATAATGACGTTAAATAGGATGTCGGATTGGAAGAGATTCTGTACCGATTAAAATAAATGTTAAACACGCAATAGGATGTACATGAGGCATAACCCTTCTAAAAATGACTACAAGAAGTAGAAGTAGAAGAAGAAGAAGAGGAGGAAGAAGAAGAAAAAGAAAAAAAATAAAGAAGAAAAACAGAATGGCGGGGAGGAATTTTACTAATTTGAAATTTCCATGTCTGTGTCCGCTTCTCCTTATGTTGAAGTATAGTGGAAGTTAGGTAGATCGGTGGCAAATAATAGTGGGCTGATGGAGTATGGAGCAGGAAAAACAAGTTGAGTGCTGGGATCAATTTTCAATTCATTTCCTTTCCACCATTGCAAATATGCACACGATGTGTGTGGTTATCTCTCGGGCATGTTTACTGTATAATTTAGCATTAAGTTCCTAATATTTTTCTGTTCTCTTTTCCTATCTAATCCGTGCACAGGCACACACAAGTGAGATGAGGATTGTTGACAGGACGTTACTCATACGTAAGTACACGCGTTGCCAATAACAGAGTAAGTTTGCTGTTATATATCATAGAGATGTTAATGACGTTATCCCATCTTGCTGTGTATTCATGGAGTTCGTCCTCAAACAAACCACCGTTATGTTCGTTCCATCCGTAACAAACCACGGATTTCACCTCGTCGTCGGTGCAAAACTTGCAACTAGTCATTCTTATGCCTTTGAATAGGTTAGCGGGTTACCACAGCAATGAATCGTGTGACTTGGGTTATGGACGTATCCTGTTCGATCCTCAGCCAGAGGACTGGCACTTCGATTGATTTTGATGTGAGTTTGAATAATAGTTTCAGTCGGTTGACGAGAAAATATCTCAGAACGGCTCTAAATCATCCTCTTGTTCGTCATGATTGTTCCTCAGGTTAATTCTATGGCAAATAACCTTTGAAATTAATACAGAACCGTTAAACAACCAACTAGTGGATGAGAATAATTAAGCTGACACTTTTCGGAACTTGCAGGAAAAGAGGTGTAACTTAATTAGACACGTGCGTTCTTTTTTTATCGTTGTACCGCACATTTTGATATCTATAAAATTCATACACCAACAAATGTACCCTTTATTAAATTTGATAAAGTTTTAAATTTACATTAAAAATAATTTAGACTTGCTCCTACATGTTTCGGTCTTTAAGCACGACCATCATCAGGGAGCCTTCATTAGAGCCTAGCTAAAGTTATATTAGATTAAGATTCGGTAAAAAAAAAACTACGTCGTTATACGGTATGCTGTGGTGTGGCAGCACGCGCTGCTTTAATAGAGAGTGCATTTGTTGGTGTATGAACTGTGTATTCTTGATTTAGCGACACCAACCATAGTTAAAGCTTCTAATAAATTTGTCCCTTCCTGCTTCCTGAGTAAATACAATTAGATGTGCCTTCTGCCGTCTTATTTAGTAAGCCACTTCAGTAGTCTTAAGGCGTTAAGTGGCTGTGCTTGTGTATTTACTGTGTCCGAAAATATAGGTAAGGACGACACAAATACTTATTAAACATGCCAGAAGATACAGCCGTTATTTATAGCTCTCTTGCAAGTGAGACATAAAAGTAGTGTGAACAATGGTCGTGTCCTCTTGCTGCCTTATATGCTACAGTAATACGAGTACATCAACTTTTAACGCTGTGTGGCTTTGCGCCTCAGACGATAGAATTTCAAAAGGAACGGATGATTTAAATTTTTCTAATTTTTCCAAGTTAAAATTCCAGTACATAGTCTCAAATTCTCAGTTGGATGGGTTTTAATTCCGGACCTTGACATTAACAGAAGGCGTACAGAAAGGTTCATGTTAACAGGGTGCTGAGGAGGGTATTTGGACCCAAGAGGGAGGGAGTAGTAAGAGACAAGAAAAGGTTGCGTTATGAGAAGGTTCATAGTTCGCAATTTTCACCAAACAAATGAAGAAGGGTGATTTGCTTGCGGCATGTAGATATGAGAATTTTCTTAAAAAATGCGGATAGAAAATTTGACTGGATCCATTTGATCCAGGGCAGGTATTACGTACCAGGCATTATGAATACGACAATTAGCAATCGATTTCCATTAAAATTGGGCGTTTGTTGACTAGATGAATGATGTTGAACTGTATGGATTTACGTAGGAAGTTAGTTCCAAGCTACAGTATGATTCAGTAAGGAAGGCGTGTGGGTGAGATTTTGTCGCTCTGAGACTGTTGCCAAGTTCCGATTTTGCAAGATTTCTGTTTGCAACTGAGAGCAGCCAATTCTTATAACAAAACAACGCCATCTATTTTCCCACCCCTTTGAGACTTAAAATAGCTCTGTTTCACATTCTCATCATAATCCGAAGCCTTGGTTTTAGGCATTCAGTTTTTAGGAACACAAAATTCATTAACGTAGCCTAAAAGTATACGTTGTTTTTGCCACATATTGATAAAAACTTGTGAAATCCCTGACAGAATTTTGTATTTCATACTTTGAAATAAAAATAACGTCTATAGTAATTGTGGTTTAAATCTTTCGTAAATGCGACTTTCATATTGTAGGGAAGAATTCTCAAATTTACAGTGCACTTCAGTACGTCCCGTTAAAATTTTACTGAAGAATAATTTCGTGCCTTCGTGATCAAAGTTTGCGATGATCCATCCAGTCTGCGGACTTGTCGATGACATTGCCGATTTTAATAGGTACTTAGGTTATATGCCGAACAAACAAACCGAAATTGTGGCAAGCCTTCCTCAGGAGTTCTTGTGTTATATTATCCGTATGCAGACTGCCTCTTATGGCTAAGATCCATCACCATGGTCTCAGTTCCTTCAGAAGAATGGCTGGAGTATTTCTTTCGGAAAGGCAACGACGGCCTTCTTTCGCATGCTTAATAGTTTACTTTAAATAAATCATTCATTTTGTCGGCTTTTATAATTAATATGCTGAAAACGGTCGTGAATAGTCAAAGATTCGAGTAATCTTTATAATTTTCAATCTTAAGAGGAATTCCATGTGTTTACAGGTTTTTGAGGTAGAATCTAAAAAATATGCGATCCCTGATACTCTAGTAGATACTGTTGCATAAACTTATCCCCATAATGTCAGTACTCAAACTGTAAGCTGTATCACTACGTATTATTACGATGAACACAATGAGGGTGGGAGTAGGAGGAAAGGTTGTATAAAATTTCGGTCGGAGGAAGTGAAGGCAAGACATAACTTAAGAAACTTAAACTTTACGTTTACCATCCCGAACTGTTTGAAGTATGGAAATAAAAGGAAAGGATCACAACAGTCAAACACAACAGTATTTTTATAAAATTCTTAAAATATATTAGTAACAATATCGGCTACTCGCATCGAGTCATCTTCAGGTCCTCAAGGTGTAGATCTGGACATACAATGCAGTAAACGTTTGTGTGTCTGGATCTTCACCTTGAGGCCCTGAAGATGACTTGATACGAGTCGAAATATGTAGCCCATGTTGTTACTAATATATTTTAAGAACTTTATAAAAATACTGTTGTGTTTGACTGTTGTGATTATTTTCCTTTTATTAAGAGACTTAAGTTTAAACTGAGAAAAAATATTAAGCCCTAAAAGAACAGCGTGCGATATTGTGCATTGAACGTCAGCTGGCTCAGGACCGTGTCCATGACCGGGCTGTTGTGAAAAATTGTAAGGAACGGAACGTTAGTTCACGAAGTGTTCTGTAGAAAGTTGCAGTCACATATCTGTTTAAAGAGTTTTCTGCTTGCATTTCGAACGAGAGAATAACAAAAGAAATTTTCACACACACTCACTCACACACACACACACACACACACATATATATATATATACAAACTTTATCAGCACCAACAAATGCGCTAGCTCTATATATTATGTATTGAATGTCATTTGGCTCCTACATGTTTCGGCGTAATCGCCGTCTTCAGGGAGCTTCCACTAATGTTGTTAAGACATACAGCAATAAAATAGTTTTGCAATAATCATTCATATCAAATGTGTAGTTTTTAGTTGAAATACACAATATTCAGAGTGTATTACCTAATAACAGTGTAGTTTTTTTGTTGTTTATAAGTTGTTTTCGTTTCAATTGGTTCCTTGTTCTAAAAATATCTATATCTTTTATTCCGAGTTGGATCTGCCCCCGTAAGTTGCATCTTTTTTTTTTAAAGTGTTATAGCAGACAACGTATAACCAAAGGCAAACTATGCTATCATTTTATACTACATTTAAATATTGTATATTTTAACGAAATCTGTACATTTGATATGTATGATTATTGTAAAACTAGTTTATTGATGTGTGCCCCCACACCCTGTTTCTTGAAGGCCAATTTTAATATTATCCTCCCATCTATGCCTACGTCTTCTAAATGATCCGTTTACTTCAAGTTTTCCCACCAAAACCCCGCCTTCACCTTTACTATCCATCATATAATGATAATTTTGGTATTTTCAGCATTCGATCAATTTTTTCTGATATTTTATTCGATGGATCAAAACAGTCCGCTTCATCCTATGCCCTTCTTATTAATTATGCTCTAGTAATACTACCACAATCAATGCTTTAGGCTGCCCTATTTAAAGCTTCAGTATATCAGTCAAAATGAATGAATACGTGACATTTATAATACACATTTACGAATTATCTCATCATATTGCACAATACTGTGTACTTTTCATAGTAATAAACCATAAATTTTAATTTGTAACTGTATTTAAAGTTTTAATACAAAGGATCCGTAATGTCAGTAACTCAGTTTGAAATATATATATTTATTTTGTCAATATGTGAATCGGTAGGGAAACATTTAGACCATCATGGGCAGGACACTGTACTTCTTTTGACCCTGAGAGCAGTCTCCTTTCTTTGCTCTAGATACTGCTCACGTGACACTGTCTCCATGAAGCTCCAGCTAACCGTTTTTGTCTCACGTTAACAGACAACAAACCATCTGACGTGGTAAAGCAAGCGGGATCCCAGAAATTCAGGTGCGATCACTAGGTACATCTCCAAGTCTGAGTGCTAAGAAACAGAAATGATACCAGTTTCATTTGTAAAGTAAAGAATGGCCTATAGAGAATGACGTCACAAGTTAAAAATGCATGATACCTGCAGGAGGTATCTACAGAATTTTAGACGTCTTTTTCTCTCTTTTTGCTAATTGTTTCCTAACAGCCTCTAATTTTATGCTGTCACTTAATGTCTGTGTAAATGAGACCGTGGTGAAATGTACTTATGTTTTGTCTGTCAAGAAACAGACATTTCACGAGGCATTTAAAGAGTGATTCTTTCATGAAACAGCAATCTGTCCTAACCCACCGACACACAGTTTTACAGAAGACAGAGTAAACTGGACCGATCCTCAATAGACTAACACATACGCATGATATGCGTTTACCTAGACATAAAGAAAGTAACTATTTTGTAGGCACAACATTTTGACAGAAGGTTTTTTCTTAAGCCAGCTGCTTAGTAATGTCGGAATCTCATTTTGACGAATTGTATGGGTTAAGACAGATCGCCGTTCCATGAGGGTTATGCTATATCTGTGCTAGTGTTGCTGATATTTTCATTGAGCAGCTTAGCCCTTCAGTGCCTTCTGTTCCCAATTGGGAACGTTGGTGTTTGTATTTCATACACTCATTGTTGCCAGGTGGGAAGAGGAGTGTCATGTAATAAGGACTTGGAATGATAGATGCTTGCACAAGTCTTTAAGCACTGCTTCAGATAACCGCAATCATGTAGTCTCATAAATATATATTTTTTCATATATATGTTCGATTTTATGAAATCGTGCTGTAGAGGGTTAGATTTATCTGCAGACTATTAACCTCGCAGATCATGACTTGAATCATAACAGCGTTGATTAAAATATAGATTATAAGTTGATGCGTATTTACCCTGTAGTAAAAGGTAAAGCAATCCCATTACAGGCCTGGACAGGCCCTGAGGGTTCCAGGAGTTTGAGGCTTCTAGAATTCAAGACAAGCGGCACATGAGGATGGTAAGACCTACGCATCGACCACCTTTAACCCCCAGGAAATATTCATGGTACTCATGTCTGTTTAAAGCTGAGTCGACCCCAGGAATATAGGACGGCCGGAAGGATTATGTCAATGAAATATTTACCTCTAGTGGGGTTTCTAATTCCCTTACCGTTTGGAAGCAAAACAATTTTTTTGGCTTTTAACTGGACGTTTCACAGTGCATAAGGCTGTGACGTCAGTTAATTTTGTATCGAGCTTTTGCTTGTGTAATGAGAGATGAATCCTCGTTACATAATTCACCTCATCCTTTTACACACCCACATTCACGCGCCAACCTAGCCACGCACACACACACACACACACACACATACCAACCTACCCATCAATACACCCACACTCACATACACACATACCAACCTACCCATCAATACACCAACACTCACATGTCGCTGTAAACCCAATCGCAATTGCACGCATTTGCCTGCCTATCCACACACACATTCACGCACCCCCATCCAACCACGCTCATGCACAAACGCGGTTCTGTAATTGTTTCCGTTGTATGTATGTAAGTAGTCTTATGTAAAAAAAAAAAAAAAAAAAAAGTTTTTGCCCTCCAATTTTTTTTTTTGTTTTTTTTTTGTTTTAAATACAAAATCCGCCACTCAGTATACTTAAATAAAAAAAAAAAAATCCTTTTCCTTCCAAAATAATTCCT
>Ga0123354_10002711_pt1 | contig 23746 bp, 19 predicted proteins | sample TergutLab28metaG_2_FD_97872 | JGI IMG/M metagenome (GOLD analysis project Ga0123354, IMG submission 97872) | Labiotermes labralis P4 segment gut microbial communities from Petit-Saut dam, French Guiana - Lab288 P4 | ecosystem: Host-associated > Arthropoda: Insects > Digestive system > Gut ... | reverse complement strand
TCCGCCGCAACGTACAACATGCAGAACGGCTCCACTACGGACGTAATGAATACGACAACTTTCAACCAGACAGGCGTATTTAATATGGATGTTAATACTAATGACCTTAGCCATGATTCGGTTGTCGCAGCAGGGCCGTCGACGATAAATCCGATAAATTTATACATTACGCTGATTTCCCCCACCACGCTCGCGTCAAGCAGCGTGACTATTAGTAATTTATTTGAGGGCTCGTTCACCGGTGATTTGGCGCAGTTCAGCATAGCGAACATTGCCGGCGCGGCGGCGCTGGGCCCCAACGTCGGCGCGAAGCTGGTTGACAACGGTTCCGGAATAGATTTGGTGCTTTATATGCTGAGTTCAAATTTCGGCACTTTGACGGGTATGTCGCATAACCAGACCGAAGCGGCGAACGCCATAGACACAATTTCAAAAGGCTCTCCCAGCGCGGACATGACGTCCGTCATTAATATTATAGAGAACCAGCCGACGGAAGCCGCCCAGAAAGGCGCGCTTAACCAGCTGCACGGTTCATTCCTGGCCAACGCTATTATGTCAGCCGCGTTTGACACGGGCAGGCAGAATTTATACGGCCGCATAACGCCGCGCGCTTACAAAGATATCTGCATTACCTGCGATAAAACGCCGGTCGCGTGGGCGCAGGCTTACGGCGTGCAGAATATTTTGAAATCCACGGCTGATTCGCCGGGCGATTTTAAAACAAAAGGCTGGGGCGCGCAGGCCGGCTTAGACATTTGGAACACGGAGACGTTTACGGGCGGCGTTTACTTCGGCTACGGCGACAATAATCTGAGCCAAGCTATGGATAACGGCACCATGAAAGCTTATACCGCAGGCTTATACGGAGGGTGGTTCGGCGATAAATGGGACGTTAAATCTTCGTTAAGCGCGGGTATGGAAAACTATGACACGACGAGGAATTTGACTGTCTTCGGCAGAACCGCGAAAGCGACGTTTGACACGCAAAGCGTCAACGCCGACGTTATGGCGGAATATAAAATACCGTCCGGCGGGGTTAACTTCAAACCGTTTATCGGCTTACAGGGCGGCTTAGTGAGGAACAGCAGTTTTGACGAAACCGGCGCGGACAGCGTGTCGCTGTCCGTTGACAGCGGCAATTATTTCGGCGCCAGCGTTTTCGGCGGTATCGGCATAGAGGAGAAATTAAATAAGCTCCGCTGGTACGGCGATTTACACGCCAACCTGATAGCCGCCGGCGACAAAAATACTATCACGGCCGCGTTCTCCGAAGATAAAAACGTTAACATGGATATTTACAGCGCCAAACAGGGCGGCCTGACTTACGGCGCGGGGCTGGGCGCGGAGTATCAGTTGTCCAAACCTTTAAGCGTCTACGCTTACGTGTCGGCTGACTTGGGCAGCGGTTACAACGGGTATTACGGCAATATCGGATTTAACTACAAATTCTGCTGCGGCAAAAAGAACGGCTGCCAGACGACAACGGCGGCGGCAGAACAGCCCGCGGCGGTTGCACCTGTACAGACGGAAACGCCCGCTCCCGCGGTTGCGGTTGAGACGGCGCCGGTTCCAGCCCCGGCTGTTGCTCCTGAGACTGTCCCTCCTGCAGCCCCTGCGGCTGAGGCGCCTCATATGTTCCCTAATAATGTTTTGTTCGGCTTTGATAAATCTAACGTCAGCGACAGCGACAAAGCGGCTATTACCAAAGAAATCGAACGTCTGAAACAGACGGATTATTATGAAGTGAGAATACAGGGGCATACGGACAGCGTCGGCACAAAGGCGTACAACCAGAAATTGTCCGAACGGCGCGCCAAAGCGGTTTATAATATCTTTAAACAGAAAGGCGTGACGAAGAATGTCTCTTATGAAGGCTTTGGCAAAACAGAACCCGCGGCGTCAAACAAAACTAAAGAAGGCCGCGCGCAGAACAGACGCGTGGAAGTTATAGTTCTTAAACGGATATAAAAGTTTGAACAAAAAAAGAGCGGCGTATAAACGCCGCTCTTTTTTTTATTTTCAAATTATTTCAGGGCCTCATGGGCCGCTTCTTTGGCGTGGATTGCCGTGGTGTCATAAAGCGGCAGAGAGGCGGTTTTCAGCAGCATGCAAATTTCCGTGCAGCCCAAAATCACGCCTTCCGCGCCGCGCTCTTTTAACGAATCAATTATTTCCAGATATTTTTTCCGCGAAGAGTTTTTGACTACGCCTTTGCAAAGTTCGTCGAAAATAATGTTGTGCACCGTTTCCCGCTGCGCGGCGTCCGGCGTTAAAATTTCAAGACCTTCGCGCCGTAAAATATCCGTATAAAAATTGTGTTCCATAGTAAATTTTGTGCCCAGCAGACCGATTTTTTTAAGACCGTCCTCTTTGATTTTCCGCGCGGTCGGCCCCGCTATATGCAGTAGCGGCACGGAAATATTTTGCGCGATTTCCGGCGCGACTTTGTGCATGGTGTTTGTGGAAATTATAATAAAATCCGCGCCGGCGTTTTGCAGCTTTTTTGCTTCGGCGGACAACACGGCGGCGGCTTCCGTCCAGTTGCCGTCGTTCTGCATTTTTTTTATTTCGTCAAAGTCGACGGAAGACAACAGAATTTTCGCGCTGTGCAGGCCGCCCAGACGGCGGTTAACTTCTTCATTTATTATTTTGTAATAAAAAGCGGTTGACTCATAACTCATGCCGCCGAGTATTCCTATGGTTTTCATGTTAAACATTATAACAAATTGTTTTTCCCCTCGCCCCTCCGGGGGAGAGGGATAGGGTGAGGGGGTGTGTTCACATCATGCACTCAAATATTTTGCCGTAGAGCCAAAGCGGAAAAACTAATTTTATAACAACGCCATTTAGTGTACCTTCCCCCTCACCCCGGCCCTCTCCCCCGAAGGGGCGAGGGAGAAAAAGTTAATCTCACCATTTCTATCGCAAGCGGCGGGGAAAAGCTAAAGGCACAAAAAAACCCCCGCCGTACAGCGGGGGTTTTTGTCTGATTTTATTAGAAATAAAATCTTAACGCCAAGTTGCCTTCAAAGCCCGTAATGTCCCTTTGCATCTGGCTTAAGCCCGCAAAACTGCTGTTGGCTTTTGCCGCGAAGTTGTAACCTACGTCCAGGCCTAAAGCCACATGCTGCGTAGCCCTTAACTCAATGCCGGCTTTAAGGTGCGGGAACACGACTATGTCGCTTTCTGACATATTAACGGGCGGATAATTGTTCATGTCTACGGCCCATCTTGAATAAGCCACCGTAACGCCGCCGCCCAGCCAGAAGTTAATCATAGAGCATTCCGGGACAAACTTATAATATAACGTCACCGGGAAAGAATAGAAGTCATTTTTAAACTCGTCGTTTAAAATATCGTCGGTCATTTTAAGCGGCGCGCGGAATTCCGCGCCTATTTTAAAGCCGAGCATGCCGGTTGTGGCAATCCAGTCCTGAAATATAAACTCAGCGCCGCCGAAATATTTATCGTTGCTGATACTGGGGCTGGAACTCAAGGCTAAGTTCTGCAGGTTATTATCCTGCTGGAATATGCCGCCTTTTAATCCGATGCCGACTTCCGCCGAAGCCGCTACGCTTAAAGCCATTACGGCCAGAAGCGCAATATATATCTTTTTCATCTGTAACTCCTTTGTAGATTTAATTTGTTGACAATATTATTATAGATGTTACCCCTGCGGGCGACAAGGGTCTTTAGACCTATAGACATCTAGGTCTTTAGACCTATATTTTAAAACGGGCATGAGAGAGAATTATTGCATGCAGGGCTTTGCTAGGAAGGATACAAAAGGTGTGATTTTCTTGAAAAATCACATTTGTTTCATCCGCTGGCGCGGAGGGCGCGCTTCGCGTTCGTTTGCCGTTTCGCTCCCGTTGGTCGCTTGGCCGGGGGTTGAAAAATTTCTTCGGCTTTTGAGCGCTTTTCAATTTTTCCGGCCTTCGCCGTACGCTCCGCTTTAAGTACTTGCTCAGGCCGGAGAAAATTGAAAATCATCTCAAAATCCTGTGAAATTTTTTTATCAGACTACTAACGGTGGTTACGGCCACGGCGACGGTCACTGCATTTTATCTAGGTTCTTCTTCGTTTTCAGGCGGGATGGGCGGCTGGTTCAGACCGTCTTCTTCATGGTTAAGCATCGGGCGCAGACGGTAAAAACCGTAGCCCGCCGTTAACGCCACGAAGCATATAACCGTCCACGGCAGAATTTTATTGATAGGACTTAAATGTTGTATCATTACGCCGGCGGCTATCATGCCCGCCGCCGTGCCGGCGTTACGGCACAGTTCCTGAAGGCCGAGGTAGCGCCCGCGTTCGCGCTCCGGCGCGATATTTGAAACCAAAGTGTTTGAGCCCGGCGATACCGCCATTTCCCCCACCGAAAACCACGCCACTCCGACGGCTGCCAGTACAAATCCCCCCGCCGCGCCGACGAGCAGATAGCCTGCGGCATACGCGGCGCAGCCTATGACTAGCGATGTGGTTATCCTCATATACGTCATAATTTTGCCGAGGTGGTATTGCAGCAGAACAACCATTGCGCCGTTAACTGAAAACAAAAGGCCGACCTGCCGCTCCGTCAGTTTTATATATTTTATGCCGTGCAGAGATAAGCCGGTAACCATCTGCGCGGAAACCAAAGATATCATAAAAATAAACAGGCAGATTAACGCCAGCCGCTTGTTTCTGAGTTCCAGAACCATTTCCACGAACCGCGCTTTTCTGGCTATAGTGCGCGAAAACGTATCCTTTATATTTATATGCAGAAACAGCGACGTGAGCAGAAAAAATACGCCGGTGGCCGCGAAAGCCAGCGCAAAACTGTGTCCCGCCATAAAGCCGCCCAGCACCGGGCCCAGCGCCCAGCCTATGTTCAAACCTATTCTGATGTAGCCGAATGCTTCCAGCCGGTTTTTGGGCGCGATATTGTCCGCCACCCAGGCGTTTGACGACGGGCGGAAAAACGCGCCGAAAAAACTTCCTATAAAATAAAACATTATCGTCCACATGTAATGCGCGTGAACGTAAATAGCGTACGCCATCAACAGCGCGTTTATTCCGCGCAGCGCTAGGGACAGGGACATAACTCTCTTGCGCCCGAACGCGTCTGAAAGTTCGCCTGCCAGCCCGCTTGCCGCCGAAGCGCCCAGAATGGCCGTTGCCGCCGCTATGCCGACGGCGCTCGCCGGCAGGCCGCGCTCGACGTTCAGGTAGATTGCGAAAAACGGGACGGAGATTGCGTAGCCGCCGGTGACGAGGGCGTTGGCAAAAGAGAGAATAAAAATTTCTTTGGTAAGTTTCATATATATATTATTCGGTATATCTTTTTTCCCTCTCTCTCTCAGGGAGAGGGCAGGGTGAGGGTTTCTGAACACATAATGTACACAACATATTGATGTGTCGTTCATCAACTTAGGTTTTTTACCTTATCGGCCCCGGAAAGGCGGGGCCTTGGACAAATTTACGGCAGAATATTTGAGTTCAAAAACCCTCACCTGTGTCCTCTCCCTGTGAGGGAGAGGAAAAAAATTTGTGGACGGAGTCTTAATTATCTCCCCCCGCCTCCTCCCCCTCCGAAACCGCCGCCGGAAAATCCGCCCCCGCCAAAACCGCCGCCGCGGAAACCGCCGAAAACCATTCTTATAACAAAGTATATAATTCCCAGCAGAACAAACAGCGAACGCCGCAGAAAATCTTTATCGGAATAAGTGTTGGAAATGGAGTGGACATAGGTTTTCAACTGTTCTATTTTTGACGGCGGGGTGAGAAGGCCTTTTTTAAGCGGCACCATGACGGTAATCCCTTCCCGCGCGGCCAGAGAATTTTTGAAAACGAAGCGGATATTTTCGGAGTTCCCGGTCATTCTGTAACCGGGCGCGTCCGTCGAACCCTGCGGGCCGGAGTAGGCGGAAATTTTGTCCGAAATAACTTCCGCGCCCGGAGGCAGAGTAAGACTGAAAGAGACGGAGCGTATCGGGAAATCCCAGTAATTTCCGGTAACATTCCAGTAAACCTCGTCGTAATTTTTTAAAAAAGCGGCGGCCTGCGCCGCAGTGTATGTCAGCGTATAAGTGTTAATCCCCGTCGGTATAAAATCATCGCTGCCGAAATTTACGCGCAGACTTCCGTTTTTATTTTCCGTAAAATAAGGTTCTGTTTTTCCGTTGCGGGTAAGCGAAATAACTTTGTAATCCAAGCCCGCGCCCGGACCGGACGAGTACGGCAAATCCCTGTAAAGCCCGCGGTTTATTTTTTTATGCTCGGCGTTGGCGGATATTATTTCCGCGACAGTCGCGCTTCCGTCTTTATTTAAAACGAGCGCCGCGTCGTAACTTTTTATATATTCTTCCGCGGCGCAGAAAACGGCGCAGAACAACAGCGTAAAAAACAGCGGGCTTTTTCTCATTGAAACTCCTTAATCAAAAATCCATATAAAATTATATAATAATAAAGGTAGTTATTATTTAATTCAGGAGTCAATAAAAAATGAACATGAAAAAATATGTTGCTGAAGCGGTCGGCACAATGTTTCTTGTGCTTATGGGCTGCGGCAGTGCGGTATTAGCCGGAGGCCATGTCGGTTTTTTAGGCATAGCTTTCGCTTTCGGTTTAACGGTTATGGTAATGGTTTACGCCATCGGTCCTATTTCCGGCTGTCATATCAACCCCGCAATCACGGTTGCGATGTGGGTTAATAAAAAAATAGACGGCACGGACGCCGCTTGGTATATAGTTTTCCAGTGCGTCGGCGCGGTTATCGGCGCGGCGGTACTTCTCGCGGTGGCTTACGGGCTGCCCGGATATCACGCGGGCGTGCAAGGTTTAGGTCAGAACGGTTTCGGCCTCGCTTCGCCTGACAAATACGGTTTAGTCGCCGGCGCGATTGCTGAATTTGTGCTTACCGCGCTTTTCCTGTTTGTGATTTTCGGCGCGACCAGCAAGAAAGCTCCGGCGGGTTTCGCGGGCATCGCCATAGGCTTGGCTCTTACTTTAATTCACATAGTCGGCATACCGGTGACGGGCGTTTCCGTCAACCCGGCGCGCTCTTTCGGCCCGGCTTTGATATTGGCTTTGGGCGGATACGGCACGGCGCTGAGCCAGCTGTGGCTGTTCATCGTGGCCCCGATACTCGGCGGCATTTTCGGCGGATGGATGTGGAACCAGGTTGATTCTGACTCTGCTCCCGCTTCCAAACCGTCTAAAAAATAAATTCGTATATTTTTACAAAAAGCGTCCGCGGAAACACGGACGCTTTTTTTTATGCCGCGGCGGGTTTGATTTACACGCCTTAAATTTATAAAATATAAATGTCCTACATATTATATATCTGTCCGCTTTAAAATATAAAAGGAGAGTTTTAAAATGGCAAAATTAACAGCGATGGACGGTAACGGCGCGGTCGCGCACGTTGCCCACGCCGTCAACGAAGTTATAGCGATTTATCCTATCACCCCGTCGTCAACGATGGGCGAAATAGCCGACATGAAGTCCGCTAAAGGCGAAACGAATATCTGGGGTAACGTTCCCGTGGTAAGCGAACTTCAGTCAGAAGGCGGCGCGGCGGGCGCCGTTCACGGCGCTCTTTCAGCGGGCGCGCTTACAACCACTTTTACCGCGTCTCAGGGGCTTTTGCTGATGATTCCGAATATGTTTAAAATAGCGGGCGAACTTACACCGACGGTTTTCCACGTTTCGGCCCGCGCTGTCGCGACACACGCGCTTTCTATTTTCGGGGACCACAGCGACGTTATGTCCGTCCGCCAGACAGGGTGGGCGATGCTTGCGTCCGCCAATCCGCAGGAAGCTATGGATTTCGCGCTGGTTTCCCAGGCGGCAACTTATGAAGCCCGCGTGCCGTTCCTCCACTTCTTTGACGGGTTCAGAACGTCACACGAACTTAACATGGTTGACGCTCTGACCAAAGAACAAATGGCGCAGATGATAGATATGGATTTAGTCGCGAAGCACCGCGCGAAAGCTTTGGACCCGGAACATCCGACGCTGCGCGGCACATCGCAAAACCCGGACGTTTTTTTCCAAAGCCGCGAAGCCGTCAGCAAATTTTATACCGCGGTTCCGTCCATAGTCAAAAAATATATGGACAAATTCGCGAAAATCACCGGCCGACAGTATGACCTTTTTGAATACGCCGGCGACGCGGACGCGGATAAACTGATTGTCATCATGGCCTCCGGCTGCGACGTGGCGGAGACCGCCGTGGAATGTCTTAAAGGCGGCAAAGTGGGCGTTTTAAAAATAAGACTTTTCAGGCCGTTCTCGATAGAATCTTTCATAAGCAAAATTCCTAAAACAATCAAAAAAATCGCGGTAATGGACAGAACAAAAGAACCCGGTGCGCTGGGCGAACCGCTGTTTGAAGACGTCTGCGCCGCGTTTCTTACTGACGAAGGGCGCAAAGCTTTTCCGCAGACGCCGCTCATCATCGGCGGCCGTTACGGGCTGGGCTCAAAAGAATTTACGCCCGGCATGGTTAAAGCGGTTTTTGACAATCTGGCCAAAGACGCGCCGAAGAAAAATTTTGTCGTCGGCATAATTGACGATATTTCAAACTCGCACCTGCCGGATTCAATAGCGTGCAATTCGCTGGGCACAGGCGACACTTTCGGCGCGATGTTTTACGGCTTAGGCTCGGACGGCACCGTCGGCGCGAATAAGAACACGATGAAAATTATCAGCGACAAGACCGATAATTATTCGCAGGGTTACTTTGTTTATGACTCCAAAAAAGCGGGCTCTATGACGACGTCGCACATCCGCTTCGGCAAAAAATTAATCAAAGCGCCGTATCTTATCGAAGAAGCGGATTTCATCGCGTGCCACATGTTCTCTTTCATGGAGAAATATGATATTTTGGGCAAAGCTAAAACGGGCGCGACTTTCCTTCTGAACGCGCCTTACCCGGCGGACCAGATATGGGACCATCTTACCGCCGAAGTGCAGAAGCAGATTATCGATAAAAAACTTAAATTCTACACTATCGACGCGTCCGAAATCGCGCTGAAAACCGGCATGGGCGCGAGGACGAACACAATCATGCAGACGGCGTTTTTCAAAATCGCCGGCATTATTGAAACTTCAAAAGCCGTCGATGCCATTAAAGACGCTATTAAAAAAACTTATTCCAAAAAAGGCGAGGACGTCGTCAAGAAAAACTACGGCGCCGTGGACGCCGCGCTTGAAGGTTTGAAAGAAGTCAAATATCCGGCGCAGGTTACGTCGAAGCTGCATATGCAGAAGCCCGTTCCGGATTCCGCGCCCGAAATGGTTAAAGACGTGCTGGGCGAGATGATAGCTTTCAGGGGCGACAATCTCCCCACTTCCAAAATGCCCGAAGGCGGCATTTATCCGACGGCAACCACGCAGTATGAAAAACGCAATATCGCCGTTATGTGTCCGTCGTGGGACCCGGAAATATGCATACAGTGCGGCATTTGCTCTCTGGTCTGCCCGCACGGTGTAATCCGCATGAAAGCGTACAGCGCGGACCAGCTTAAAAACGCGCCGAAAACTTTTAAATCTACCGACGGTAAAATGGACCTCGCCGGCAACAAAGTCACAATCCAGGTTGCCGTGGAAGACTGCACCGGCTGCGGTTCCTGCGTTACCAACTGCCCCGGCAAATCCAAGACGGATCCCAATCACAAAGCCATTAACATGACGCACCAACTGCCGCTGCGCGAAACGGAAATTGACAACTTCGCTTTCTTCCTCGGCCTCAAAAACGCCGAAGTTAAAACGAAAAAAGAAAGCATAAAAGGCTCCCAGCTGCAAACGCCGCTGTTTGAATTTTCCGGCGCGTGCGCGGGCTGCGGCGAAACTCCGTACGTCAAACTTTTAACGCAGTTGTACGGCGACCATATTACCATAGCCAATGCCACCGGCTGCTCGTCCATTTACGGCGGCAACCTGCCGACGACGCCTTACTGCAAACGCGCCGACGGCAAAGGCCCGGCGTGGTCCAACTCTCTGTTTGAAGACAACGCGGAGTTCGGATTAGGCATGAGGTTGGCTTATGACCAGATGTCGTCCGACGCCAAAGCTTTGCTTTCTTCGATGAACATTGAAGGCGGCAAAGAAATTCTGGAAGCCAAACAAGGTTCAACGGAAGAAATTGACGCGCAGAGAGCCAGAGTCGCGAAACTCAAGGAAAGTTTGTCCAAGTCTAAAGATGCCAACGCGCAGAGGCTTTCGAGCATGGCTGATTATCTCGTCAAAAAATCCGTCTGGATTTTGGGCGGCGACGGCTGGGCTTATGATATAGGTTACGGCGGTCTTGACCACGTGCTGGCATCCGGCAAAAACGTAAAAGTTTTGGTTCTGGATACCGAAGTTTATTCCAACACGGGCGGGCAGATGTCCAAAGCCACGCCGATGGGCGCCGTCGCTCAGTTTGCCGCGGCCGGCAAAGTTATGCCTAAAAAAGATTTGGGCATGATTTCCATGACTTACGGCAACATTTACGTCGCGCAGATTTCAATGGGCGCGAATATGAACCAGGCGGTCCAGGCTTTCAGCGAAGCGGAAGCTTACGACGGCCCGGCGATAATCATAGCTTATTCAAACTGCATAGCGCACGGCATAGACATGAGCAAAGGCATGCTGGAAGGCAAAAAAGCTGTGCAGGCCGGCCGCTGGCTGCTTTACAGGTTTAACCCGGCGCTTAAAGCGCAGGGCAAAAACCCGCTGACGCTTGACTCCGGCGCGCCGACGGCGACGCTTGCTGATTTTGAGAGCACGGAGAACCGTTTCCAGTCGCTTACAAAATCGAACCCGGAAGTAGCGGCAAAACTTGCCAAACTGGCGGAAGCGGAGTACGAGTGGAGGCGCTGCGTCTATGAGCAGTTAGCCAAATTCAACTGCACGCCGAAGAAAGAAGCTTAATCGAAGTTTTATAAAAAACAAAAAAATCCGGGGTTTTTCTAAAACCCCGGATTTTTTCCTATCCTCTCCCCGAGGAGAAGGAATAAAATAATTCAAATGGTATAGCGCAAAAATAGGTCCAAAGGCCCTTGTGTAGACAAACGCTAATCTTGTATTATTATGGCAGATAGCTATAAATATAGGAGAACAACAGTATGAAAAAGGTTTGTCTGTTCATGTCCGCGTTTCTGTTCTGCGCGGTTTTTTCTTTTGCCCAGCCGAAGCAGGCCGTCGACACTCTCAGCAACGCGGAGTCAAATATTAAAGATATAAGCGCGGAAAAGGATAAGACTTTCCCACAATTTAAATCAAATCTGTCCGCGTACGTTCAGCAGCAAAACGACTCCGTCAAAGATGTGCCGGGAATAATTAACCTGGACATCAGAGACGCTTTTATACAATTCTGCTTAGATACCGACAGAGTGCATGGCTACGACTACTATATAATAATGGCCAATTATCTGGAGAAAATAGCAAAAGAAAAGGGTATATTCAAAGGCAATATTTCTTTTATGGACGGCAAACAGTTCGCCGCAAAATATAAAGGCGTAGACCAGTATGATTTTTATACAAGAGGCTGGTTCGTTAAGCCCGCGTTTCATAAAGTAAACGGCGTGACAGACACGAGCGTCGTAAAATTTGTTCAGCTTATAATGTTTACGGACGGCCTTCCCGCCGTCAGCATTTCTTTTATAGGGCACGCCAGAAGGTCAGGAGATGTCGTAAACGTGCATACGTGGGAATACGGCGAGAAAATGATTGACGATGTACTGAAATTAGGGCTTTGGTCCACAAATACCGCGGGCGAGTATGATGACGGCGCGTACGCCGCGCTTGAAGAACAGCTGATAAAAGCCGGGGCGCCTTTTAATAGAGATTATTCGTCTTTCTCGCTGTACTGATGAAGTAAATTTGTTATACTGGTTAAAACCGCCGGCGTTGTTCATTGACAGCGCCGGCTTTTTTAAATATTCTATAAAAATTCTACCGCGCGGTAGGTTTTTGCAATAAAATTCCGTTTGCCGGCGTTTTACTGTTGTCGGTTTCAAAGGAGGCCGTTTATGAAAAACGTAAAAAATATATTGGCAGTATTGCTCTCCGGCGGGTTATTTGCCTGCGCGGGAACTGGCTACGTCGCTTACCCGTCTTACCCGGTACAGAGCGACATAAGCTATTCCACCGGCTATTATGGCTCTTACGGCGGTTATTACCCGCAACCGTCGGTTTATTCCTATTCCAACACAAGTTATAATACCGGTTACCCCTCGCCTGTTATCATAAGAAATCGCATGCAGCGGCCTTTCTACTCTTATTCTAATACCGAGAGACCGTACCGCTCGTCTTACAGAGGGCCGGGCATGAATTTCCCGGTGACAAACGACAACCAGCGCGATATATGGGTGAATCCTAATAGGACGGGACAGCCGTTCTATCAAGGAAAACAGAACTCTAATATGAAGCCCGGCTTCCAGTCTCCGCGCCCGGGCCAAAATTACGGCCAGCGCAATGGACAAGTTAACCCGTACCAGGGCGGCGGCAGCAACGGGCAGAACCAAAACCGCCCGGCCGGACAGCAGGGTAATAACGGCGGTTACAGCAATAACGGTAATTCCGGCGCCGTTGTGAATCCCGGCAGCAGCGGGAACAATGGCAACGGCAATAACGGCGTGCATAACGGTATTACGCAGGGCAACGGCTCGAACGGCGTAGGCAACCAGGGCGGCCAGACGCGCCTCCCTCCCGGTCAGGCAAAAAAGAATTAAGCAAGATGAGTTTTTCAAGGCGGGCGCGCGTATTTACGGCGCGTCCGTCTTTTTTGTGTAATTGCGCTGCCGGCTTATGTAAATTTGGTATACTGATTAATAATAAGCCGCCGGCGCCGTATATTGATTCGCCGGTTGTTTTATAAAAATTCTACCGAACGGTAGAATTTTGCAATAAAATTTTATTGCGCGCGTTTTACTGTTGTAAATTTTAAAGGAGGCCGTTTATGAAGAACGTAAAAAATATATTGGCGGCGCTGCTCCCCTTCGGGTTATTTGCCTGCGCGGGAACCGGCTATGTCGCTTACCCGTCTTACCAGGGGCAGAGCGATGTAGTAACATATACAAACTCTTACGACGCTTATTACCCGCAGCAGCCGGCGGTTTATTCTTATTCCAGCACGAGTTACAATACCGGTTATACTACGCCGGTTATAATAAATAATAATACGTCGCGGCCTTACGACTCTTATTCAAATACGCAGAGACCTTTCCGCGGCTCTTCCCGCAGCCGGCAAATGACTTTCCCGGTGACAAATGACGAGCAGCGCGACGGATGGATGGCTCCTCCTAATAATATGCAGCCTCCGCCGCCCCCTATGCCCGCAAAACCGGATATGAATGTTAAGCCCGGCATACAGCCTCCGCCTCAAAATCCCCCTTCCGTTAATCCCCCGCGCCCCGCGCAACAGAACCCGCAGGTCCGCCCGCCCGCCCCGCCCGCTAATCCCGGCAATTCTGGAAACGCGGCCAAACCGGGTAACCCGGGGAATTCAGGCAATACCGGTAATGCCGGTAAGCCCGGGAACACGGGTAACGGCAACGCCGGAAATTCAGGCGGCGGTAATGCTAACAGCGGCAACAACGGGAACAATGGAAACGGCAATAACGGCGTGCACAACGGCATAGTGCAGGGCAACGGTTCCAACGGCGTGGGCAACCAGAACGTCCAGCCGAAAGTCCCTCCGGGGCAAGCAAAAAAGAATTAAGTAATATAGGTTTGTTTTAAGACGGGCGCGCATATTTAATGCGCGCCCGCTTTTTTGTGTTGTTGAAAAAGTTTCCATCTTTTTCCCTCTCCCCTCCGGGGGAGAGGGATAGGGTGAGGGGGTGTGAACACAATATGCTCACAAATATATCGCCGCAGAGCCAAAACAGAATAACTGATTTTATAACAACACCATTTTGTATACATTCCCCCTCACCCCGACACTCTCCCCCGGAGGGGCGAGGGAGAATAAAAAGAGCCTCTCTGCGGAAAAATAAAATAATATATTTTATTTAGCTAAAATTAAGTAAAATATATTATATGAATACAAAAAAGTTTCTGGCTGCGGTAACCGTAATTTTTATTCTTCCGGTGTTTGTTTTTTCAAAAGACCTGACGGAAGAACCTGCAAATTTGCAGACGGACATAGGCTTCGGCCTTTTCTGGGTTCCGGCGGGTTTGATTGCCGCCGGCGTTGTTTTGCGCGACGTTGGCAAAGACAGCTTTTTCGGCAAGAACACGCTTCAGCGGCGTTTTTCCAACGGCGAGCGGCATAATAATCTTGACGACTATCTGCAGTTCGCGCCGCTGGCCGGCGTCGTCGGTCTGCCGCTGCTGACGAATATTCCGCACAGAAGTTCTTACCCGCGTTTGTTAATGCTGACGGCGGTGTCGCAGGTTTTGAGTTTCGGCGTAGTGCACGGCGCTAAAAAATTGTTTGACGACACAAGACCGAACGCCTCGCCGGATTCTTTCCCGTCGGGCCACACGGCGCAGGCTTTTATGGGCGCGCAGATTTTATATTTGGAATACAGAGACACGAATAAGTGGATAGCGTACGCCGGATATCCCGTAGCCGCTTTTGTCGGCGCGGACCGCGTGATTAACAACGACCACTGGGTTTGCGACGTGCTGGCCGGCGCGGGCATAGGCATGGCGGTACCGACGCTGGTCTACTGGGCCGATAAAGAATGGTTTCACGATTCTGATAGTAAATACGCCGCGTCGAAGTATACTATAACGCCGCTCTACGCCGAAAACACCTACGGCCTGAACTTAAATATTGCGTTTTAAAATTTCTACGATAAAAAATCCGGAGTTGCAGCCAGCTCCGGATTTTTTTATTCATATAATTATTTTAAATTACAAAAAAGTAATTTGCCTATTATCTTTCAGCCGGAAGCAAAATTTCTTATTATTTCTTATATGAATATTAAACAAGGTTTTACGCTTATAGAATTGCTGGTCGTGGTCCTAATAATAGGCGTACTCGCCGCCATAGTCTTGCCGCAGTACCAAAAAATGGTTTTGCGTTCACGCGCGGCGGAAGCCTTAATAAATGTAAAAGCCATAGCACGCGCGCAGCAGGCGTATGTGCTGACGGCGGGAAACATGACGTTTAAGTTTGAAGATTTGGACGTTACTATGATGAATAACTGCACGGGAGCAACGTGTAAGGCCGGCCGGTGGCTTTATTATCTTGACAGCGCGGCGTCTGGCGTCGGCGCATATTTTGACGCCGCCGACGGCCCAAGCTATGACAATACCAAGCTTACGATAGGGGCGGATTTTCAAACTGATGGATTTTATTGTCTTCCGAGAGGGAATCCGGAATGGACATCCTTATGTAAATCTCTAGCCGGACCTAATTCTTCGTCCGGAGTTAAGAACGGAGTATTCGCGATTTTGTGGTAACGGCAAAAAATTTCCAAATAAAAACCCGCGTGAAATTTCACGCGGGTTTTTATTTTTATTCTTAAGCCGGTTTATTTTGCTTCTTCCACCGCGACGGCCACGGCGACTGACGCGCCGACCATCGGGTTGTTTCCCATGCCGATTAAGCCCATCATCTCGACGTGCGCCGGGACGGACGAAGAGCCAGCGAACTGCGCGTCGCCGTGCATGCGGCCCATCGTGTCGGTCATGCCGTAAGAGGCGGGGCCGGCGGCCATGTTGTCCGGGTGCAGCGTGCGGCCCGTGCCGCCGCCGGAGGCGACGGAGAAATATTTTTTGCCGTTTTCCCCCGCCCATTTTTTATAAGTGCCGGCGACTGGGTGCTGGAAGCGTGTCGGGTTTGTCGAGTTGCCGGTGATGGACACGTCTACGCCTTCGTGAATCATAATCGCCACGCCTTCGCTTACGTCGTCCGCGCCGTAAACTCTCACTTTGGCTTTATCGCCCGACGAGAACGCCGTTTCTTTTACGATATTCAGTTTGCCGCTGTAATAGTCATACTCGGTTTCTACCGACGTAAAACCGTTAACGCGGCTGATGATATAAGCCGCGTCTTTACCAAGTCCGTTCAAAATAACCTGTAGCGGTTCTTTGCGGACTTTGTTAGCGGTGCGCGCTATGCCGATGGCCCCTTCTGCCGCGGCGAAAGATTCATGGCCGGCCAAGAAGCAGAAACATTTTGTCTGTTCTCTTAAAAGCATGGCCGCCAGATTTCCGTGTCCCAGTCCGACGAGCCTCTGGTCCGCCACGGAACCTGGAATGCAGAAAGCCTGCAAACCAATGCCTATTGCTTCCGCCGCGTCGGCCGCGTTTTTGCAGCCTTTTTTAATAGCGACCGCCGCGCCCAGCGTGTAAGCCCAGACGGCGTTGTCAAACGCTATCATCTGTATGCCTTTGACGATTTTCTCAACGTCAATTCCTTTATCGTCGCAGACTTTCTTCGCGTCTTCCAAAGTTTTCATGCCGTACTTGGCAAGACACGCGTCAATTTGTTTTATTCTTCTTTCAAAACCCTCAAATCTTATTGTCATAATTTACTCCTTCCTCGGGTCAATTTTTTTTACGGCTTCGTCGTATCTGCCGTACTTGCTGACATTTTTTTCAAAGGCGGTTTTTGCGTCTTCGCCTTTCTTAATCGCGTCCAGCATTTTGCCGAGATTGACAAATTTATAACCTATAACTTCGTCATTTTTATCAAGCCCTATTTCCAAAATATATCCTTCCGCCATTTCAAGATAGCGCACGCCTTTTGCTTTCGTGCCGTACATGGTGCCGATTTGGGAGCGCAAACCTTTGCCCAAATCTTCCAAGCCCGCGCCTATCGGCAGGCCACCGTCGGAAAACGCCGTCTGCGTTCTGCCGTAGGCGATTTGCAGGAAAAGTTCGCGCATGGCGACGTTAATGGCGTCGCAAACAAGGTCCGTGTTCAACGCTTCCAAAATTGTTTTACCGCTCAAAACTTCTGCGGCCATGGCTGCGGAGTGCGTCATGCCGCTGCAACCTATCGTTTCAACCAAAGCTTCTTCGATGACGCCTTTTTTAACGTTAAGCGTCAGTTTACACGCGCCCTGCTGCGGCGCGCACCAGCCTATGCCGTGCGTTAAACCGCTGATATCCGGAATCTGCGTGGCTTTAACCCATTTGCCTTCTTCGGGTATCGGCGCGGGGCCGTGTTTGGGGCCTTTGGCTACGCAGCACATTTGCTGTACTTCATGCGAACATTCATATTCGCATTTGTTTGCACAATTGCTCATGGTGTGTCTCCTCTAAGGTAAGAATATTTCTCTTATATTTTATAAAATTTCGGTATGACGAATAAATATATTGAAGACGTGATAAGCAGTTTAAAAAAACTGGATTTAAAATCCGTGGAAACGGCGGCTGATATTGTGGCCGGCACCGTGGCCCGCGGCGGCATAATACACACTTTCGGCGCGGGGCACAGCGGCAGCGTGGCGTTGGAAGGTTTCCACCGCAGCGGCGCTTTTGCCGCAGTGGACGCGGTGCTTGACGCGGCGCTGATGTTCCAAAACGGCGCGCGCGCGGGAACGGAAGCCGAACGGCGGGAAGGTTATATTCTTCCGATTATAAAAAAACATATTTTTACGCCGGGCGATTGTATGGTAATCATTTCTAATTCGGGCCGCAATCCCGCGGGCATTGACGCGGCGATTTACGCCAAAGAGCATGGCTGTAAAATAATAGTCATCACCGCTTACGCCGCGCAGAAAGACAGCAAGTCGCGTCATTCTTCCGGCAAAAAACTGGCGGATTTTGCCGACGTGATTTTGGACAATCTGGCCGGAAAGGACGAGGCAAACATCACTCTTTTCGACGGTAAAAAATTCGGCCCGGTGTCCACTATTACCGGCGCGGCGTTAATCAACGCCGTGTATTTCCGCGCGGCGGAAAAATTGCTCGCGCGCGGAATTAAGCCGGACGTTTATTCCAGCAGCAACGCCGGCGGCGACGACTCCAACGCCGTGATAGAACAAAAATACTCCGCAAAAATTAAACATTTATAATAAAAATATAGTATTATTATATAGTAAATATTACTTACGGAGGGTAAATATGGGGACACAAGATATTGAAGTTGTAAAAAAACACGGTGGCGACGTAAAGGCCATTATTGACGAACTCAACAAAGCGTTTTCAGACGAGTGGCTGGCCTATTACCAGTACTGGATAGGCTCCCAAATTGCCGAGGGTTTAATGCGCCCCGACGTGCAGAAAGAACTTATGGAACACGCGAACGAGGAGCTTGAACACGCGGGCAAACTGGCGGACAGGATTATTTCTTTGGGCGGCGTGCCGGTCATCGAACCTAAAGACTGGTACAAATTTACAAACTGCGGCTACGACGCGCCGACGAACCCTAGCACCGTCGAACTTCTTAAACAAAACATAAAAGGCGAACAGTGCGCGATAGAAGTTTACAAAAACCTGGCGACGTTCTGCCACAAAAAAGATTCCGTCACGGTGCACCTGGCCCACAGCATTATGAGGGACGAGGTTGAGCACGAGCAGGACCTGGAGGATTTGCAAAGAGATATCGCTTATCTGAAGAAATAAAACGATATAAAATAAAATCCCCCCGGCGGAACGCGGGGGGATTTTATTTTCCCCTCTCCGCCTTTGGGGGAGAGGGCGACGGAGCGTAAGCTTCGTCGGGGTGAGGTGGTAAGGAACACAAAATATTGCCGTTGCCGTAACGACGAGTTTTCCCACCTCACCAAGCCCGCCTTCGGCGTTGGCCTCCTCTCCCCCAAAGGCGGAGAGGAAAATAAAAAAATCCCAGCCTAACTGCGGGGATTTTTTTTAAATCTTTTCCTTCTACCGCAAAGTGCGAAAGGAAAGCAGACGGAGGGCCCAGACAAAAAATAGGTCTTTTGGCCCTTGCAAAAAATCTCAGTTTTTTGAATACTATAAAAAACAGGAGGTGTTTTTATGAAAAAAATGATAGCGGTACTTTTTATCTGCGGCGTCGCCGCGGCGGCTAACGCCCAGAAGGTTAGCCCGACAAACATTGAAAAAGCTGACAAATCTATAGCTGTGTTGGCGCAGGACAGCACGGAAAATAAAGCCGCCAAAGACCAATTTCAGGCTAAAGCGCGCAATGCCGCTGTAGCGGTTGTTCCGGCGGTTACGGACAAGGCCGTCAGCGACACGTTTAGTTACGAGGACGTAGAACGGCTTTCGGCGCAGACTGATGAAGAAATTAAAGCTTGCGGCAACGACAAATTAATCGCCGCGGTTTTCAAATATAAAGAAAGTATAAAATACTGCAAGACTTTAAACCTTAAAGCAAATATATTCTGGAACGCGGGGGACCCGCATTCATGCCGGTGCGTAGACGGCAAGACCAATCTGGAAGTGTCCAATGAACAAATGCCGCCGTATAAATTCCAAAGCGGCTACCTGGGCGTCAATTTGGACCAAGCCTCCTACTGCGACAGTTTAAAACTTAAAGTCAACAAATACTGGAACACAAGCGACCCGCATTCATGCCCGTGCGAAGACGGCAAGAGCAATCTTGAAATATTCGACGAACAAAACGCCGGTAAATAAATCTTACAATAAACAAATAAAAATCCCCGCCGTTAAAAACGGCGAGGATTTTTAATTTACGTTTTCTCCCTCTCCGCCTTTGGGGGAGAGGGCGACGGAGCGCAAGCTCCGTCAGGGTGAGGTGGTAATGAAACACAAAATATTGCTGTTGCCGTAAAAGCCGACATTCCCACCTCACCAAGCCCGCCTTTGGCGTTGGCCTCCTACCCGCAAAGGCGGAGAGGAAAATAAAGAAATCCCCGCGTTTTACGCGGGGATTTTTTAAATGGTGGACGTGATGGGAGTCAAACCCACGGCCTCTTCGTTGCGAACGAAGCGCTCTATCAACTGAGCTACACGCCCAAATAGCGGGTTAATTGAATATAGACAATTTCTCTATCTCTGCTTTTTGGTAAATTTTAATTTTTTTATTCCTTACATAGTCAACGCTATGCGCGTCATAAAAAAATTAAAATTTCCCTAAAAATCATAGCAGATAAATTGCCTATATTCAATTAACCCGCTATAAATCTTTTTATATTATATCAAATTGCGAAAAACCGTTTTATAAAATAAAAAAAGCCCGTCGTAAAAGACGGGCCCGTCAAAAATATTCCGTTCAAAAAATATTATAATGACTAAACGGACTGGCATTTTTTGTGCCTAGCCCTTTACATGTATCATCGCCGAAACATACCAGACACCATTTGTTGCCTGTCGGACAATCTATAGGAGAACCCGGCGGATAAGCTACAATCCCGCCGACCGCAATGTCATTGGTGTTCTCGCACGGGGGGCCCGTCCCTATATTTCCCATGCCCACCACCGTCGAACCAACCACTATTTCCGTTTTACTATTCTTATAATATGTGACAGTACTGGTGGATGTGCAGACGGTAAAATCTGGCGGTATAATAATATCAAGCCCGTCCGCGGATGTGGCGTAAGAACCGTTTTCCAAAAAATATCTCTGCTGCGCGTCAATAAGAGCGCGTGTCATAGCCAGCCTTTCCGCCAGGCGGGAACGGTTAACCGCCCTCGTGTACTGCGGTACCGCAATGGCGGTCAGTATTCCTATTATCAGCACGACTACCAGTAGTTCTATAAGCGTAAAACCTGTTTTTTCTTTGTTCATATAGAAAGTATATAGAATTCTGGCTCCGTCTGAAAGTATATACGCAGAATACTTTTCTCTTATCTAAAATAATTAGACCGTAAACTTTCTCATAAAATTCAGGCAGAGCTAATGTTTCGGCAGGTGTTTTTTTGTAGAATATATCTATCTTAGTTAAGAGGCGGATTATGAGCGAAAAAATTTATATCAACCACGTCGGGCAGTATCTTGGGAAAGAAGTTACTTTGCGCGGGTGGCTTTACAATATGCGTTCCAGCGGCAAACTGCATTTTTTGCAACTGCGCGACGGCAGCGGGATTATACAGTGCGTTGTTTTTAAAGGCAACGTCACGCCGGAAGTTTTTGAGCGCGCGGGGAATTTGACGCAGGAAACTTCGCTCGCCGTTACCGGCTTGGTGAAAGAGGATAAACGCTCTCCCCTCGGTTTTGAGCTCGACGTTAAAAATATTGAAATCATAGGCCCGTCCGTCGATTATCCTATCACGCCCAAAGAACACGGCGACGCGTTTTTAATGTTCAACCGCCATTTGTGGCTGCGCTCTAACAAACAGACCGCCATATTAAAAGTGCGCGATGAAATTATTACCGCGATACGCGATTTTTTCCGCGAGCGCGAATTTACTCTTGTCGATTCCCCCATCTTAACCCCCGCCGCGTGCGAAGGCAAATCAACGCTTTTTGAGACGGATTATTTTGACGAGAAGGCGTATCTGAGCCAAAGCGGGCAGCTGTACGCCGAGGCCGCCGCGATGGCGCTTGGCAAAGTCTATTGTTTCGGCCCGACGTTCCGCGCCGAAAAATCCAAAACCCGCCGCCACCTGACGGAATTTTGGATGGTGGAGCCGGAAGTCGCTTTCAACGATTTAAACGATAACATGGAACTGGCCGAAGATTTTATCGTCTACATAATCGGCCGCGTGCTCAGGAACCGCCGCGCGGAACTGCAGCTTTTGGAGCGCGACATCAGCAAACTTGAGAAGGTAAAAAAACCTTTCCCGCGTATTTCTTACACGGAAGCCATTAAAATTTTAAACGATTTGGGCAACCCGACGGAGTGGGGCGGCGATATCGGCGGCGACGAGGAAACTTTGGTTTCCAGCAAATTTGACCGGCCCGTCATAATCCACCGCTATCCGACGGATATCAAAGCGTTTTATATGAAGCGCGACCCGCAGGACCCGAAAGTAGTGCTCGCGATGGATGTCATCGGCCCGGAAGGCGCCGGCGAACTTATAGGCGGCTCCCAGCGCGAGGACGATTACGACGCGCTGCTTGCGCGCATTAAAGAACAGGATTTGCCCGTCGAAGCTTTTGACTGGTATCTTGATTTACGCAAATACGGCAGCGTGCCGCACAGCGGTTTCGGCATGGGCGTGGAACGCATGGTAAGGTGGATATGCGGCCTGCACCACGTCAGAGAAACCATCCCGTTCGCGAGGATGATGGATAAAATCAGGCCGTGAGCGCCGTCAAAGACAATGCCGTTTTTAAAATAAAAAATACCCGCGCAAAAATTTTTGCGCGGGGATTTTTTATTTTAAAAACGGCTTCGCTCCCTTAATTTTCTTCCCCCTCTTGCAGTAATCTTTTGGCAAGGTTGCGTTTGGCTTTGCTGCGCGCGCGTTTTACGCGTTTGCGCGCGGCGGTTTTGGACGTCGTATATCTCCATTCGTCCTGCTTGACGTGGTTTTTTCTGTCCATAAAATTATCCGTTTTTTCCCCTCTCCGCCTTTGGGGGAGAGGGCGACGGAGCGTAAGCTCCGTCAGGGTGAGGTGGTAAGGAAACACAAAAATATTGCTGTTGCCGTAAAAGCCGACATTCCCACCTCACCAAGCCCGCCTTCGGCGTTGGCCTCCTCTCCCCCAAAGGCGGAGAGGAAAAAAATTTTAACTTAAATCTCTTAACTTCTCAAAAAGCGCGGTTTGTTTTTCCGTCAGGCGCGGCGGGATGTCTATGAGCAGTTTGACGTATAAGTCGCCTTTGCCGCCCAAACCTTTGCCGCTCAGTTTCATGCGCTTGCCGGACTGCGTGCCCGGCGGAACTTTGATTGTGATATAACCGTCCAGCGTCGGCACCTGCACCGGGCCGCCGAGCGCGGCCGTCCACGGCATTATCGTGACGTCGGCGTCAAGGTCGGACTGGTTGTGCGTAAAAACCGCGTGCGGAGCCAACGAAATTTTTAAATATAAATCTTTCGGCCCGCGCCGGCTCTGTCCGCCTAGCCCTTTTAATTTGAGTGTCTGCCCGTCTTTTATGCCGGGTGGAATATTGACGGTTGCCGATTTGCCCGACGGTAAAGTCAGATTCATTCTGCCGCCGCGGTGCGCGTCTTCCAATGAAAGAATAAGGCCCGCCTCATCCGCGCCGGGACCGGCGCTTTGCGCCGCGCCCGCATTGCCAAAGCCGCTGAAACCGCCAAATCCCCCTCCGCCCATGCCGCCGAAAATGCTTTGGAAAAAATCAGAAAAATCTCCCGCTTCAAAACCGCCGGTGTTATTAAAGTTGAAACCGCCTCCTGCGCCGGAAAAGCCTGAGCCGTCGTAATACTGTGAATAAGGATTTCCGCCGAATCCCTGTGACTGCCGCTGTTGCTGCGCCCCGCCGCCTTTGGCGTAATTCGCGTAATCCGGCCCCACCTGGTCATAGACGGAGCGTTTTTGCTTGTCGGACAGAACCTCATATGCCTCGTTGACGTCTTTAAATTTTTCCGTCATCGCGGCTTTGTCAGCGTCTTTATGCATGTCCGGGTGATACTTACGCGCGGCGGCTTTGAAAGCCTTTTTAATTTCCGCGTCGGAAGCGTTTTTTGTTACCCCTAGAATTTTGTAGTAATCCTTATAATCTGACATAGTGTTTTCCCCTTTTGATAATTAAATCATTTTTTTTTATAATTAGCAATATATACTAGAGAGTGCAAATAAAGAATGCGGAGGGTAAAATTATTCTTGCTCCACAATTTAAGTTACTGGAAATAGACTATTATAAATAGCGTAACATAATACAATTTTTGTTTATATTATTTTTGAATATTTTATTTATATTACTTTTTTTCTGCAGTCTTTCCCGCCCCGTCTCTTAAAAATTGTTCCGGGTTTTTGTCTGATTATTTCTATTTCCCCGTCGTATAATTAAATTTA
>Ga0123354_10002710_pt1 | contig 23749 bp, 10 predicted proteins | sample TergutLab28metaG_2_FD_97872 | JGI IMG/M metagenome (GOLD analysis project Ga0123354, IMG submission 97872) | Labiotermes labralis P4 segment gut microbial communities from Petit-Saut dam, French Guiana - Lab288 P4 | ecosystem: Host-associated > Arthropoda: Insects > Digestive system > Gut ... | reverse complement strand
TGTGTGTGTGTGTGTGTGTGTGCATTTGTTGGTACAAATAAATAATAACATAGCTACCGTGTTAGACTTAATTTCATACTGAGAAGCATTAAGATTTATACGCGATATACGGTGCTCTTAGGAGGGAAGACAAATGCATACAGGAATTTGGAGGGAAAAAGTGGAAGGAAAGAAGTTCATAACTAGGAGGACTTGAAAACTTATTTTAAAGAAGTACGATGGGAAGCAATAAGTTTAGTTGATCTGGTTCAAGATAGGGGCAAGTGAAGGGTTGCTGTGAGCACGTTAATGAACCCACAGTCTCTGTTGTTGAATGTAGAGAATTTCCGAACAGCTTCTCAAGAAGTATTATGCTCCTTAGATTAGATTATTTGACTTATGAGCCTCTTTTAAACAAACAAGTTTCTCACGATCACTACGCACCAGTACTGATGTATTACACTGAACTGTTTGAGAGCAACTTTCTTACATGTTTATCGAAACACAAATTGCAGTACAAACACACAGTGTAACCACATCCACTTGGCTTTGGTGGGTACTTGTGACTGTATTCTTGCAGGTGAATTGGCCGGGGCATGAGGCTGACCACTTACCTCATCTAGTGCAAAAGTGAAACATGAATGGATCTGTACCTATACTTCCCTATATGCCTTTATGACGTGTGCAAGGACAACTGTACGTTTACCTTGTTTGTTACAATTAAGTATTAAGTGAGTCAATCCTGTCAGCTGAGTTAATGTTATGTACTTTCGAAATATTTGAGAAAATTTTGCGCAAGTCAGATTTGAGTACGCATATGATCAACTATACGTTTACGTGTATGTACAAGGGAGTACAATTGAAATCCAGACTCTGTATTCGAACTTGATTGCCTGCAGCCTGACCGCCCAGCCCCAGCTGTATTCTTCCGCCACCTTCTTCTCATTACATTTTAATCCTCTCATGAAAAAATTTTAATACATCCTTCAAATATTTTGCTACTTCATTTGTTTTACCTTTTAAAATTGCTTCAAACTGAAATTGCGTAAGCTGAAATTGTTTAAGTCTGGGAGTGTCTGTAAATACCTTCGACCACGTGGCCACAGTTTTCGGCTTTATATAAATAAGTTAATTCCATAATAATTATCTTGATACTGTAATACCTATTTACAGAATCTCACCTGTATGATTTCCCAAGCATCTTAGGCCTTTGAAGCTGCACACTGGATATTTAACTGGAAATACAAATAAATCAATTATACAGAATATTTACCATCCACAGCCTGTTAGTGGTGAAGCAGGAAGGAGAATATGCCATGTGCAAAATACAGTTCAAGGAATTTTAAAATTATACTAGTGACATAAAACCTATGGAAATATAAGCAGGACTTTTTTTTCAGTTTGTAACACCTTGATTATATTTTGACGTACAAAATACAGGAGGAATAAAATTTATGTACACGTGATAATTTTTAGCGTATAAAAAACTTATTAAAAAATGTGTAACTTCAAGAAAACTACATTTACACTACTCGTAATAGATAAAACTAGACAGAAAAGAAGTTTGAACTATGCATTATTCGCACAATGAATTAAGAGTTAAAAATAAGTATTAATGTGCAGAATGCACACAGAGAGAGGAAGAATTTACGAAATGTGGTAAAGTGTGACAACAATATAAGATACTTGTTTCTTAGAACAGCTTGCAATTCGTCTTACATCTTTGGTGTAAGTTGAAACGGCTATTTTTTCAGTTTTGTAATTGATGTGTAATTTTTTCACCATAACGTGACAAGTATGAGCACGAAAGAAGGACGGCAGAATCCTATGTACAGAAGTACAAAGCTCTTTACTTTTCGTGTATTTGGTAGTAGACATCAGGTTTCGTGGCAGTCACGAAGAAAAGCAAAAGATATCAACAATACATGTAAGTATATAGTCGCTACAATGTGTATTTCAATAGACTAATAGTTAGGTAAATATCAGTCATGAAACCACAACTTAGTTATTATGGATTTATGATTTACATCCTACCAGTCATTGACCATTAGACTTCCCACTAAGTGAACTGATTTTAACGTGTAACGGTGATGAGATCTCTGCATCACCTCGCAATATAGGCATATATATGATACTCTTTGAGCAAAATTGTAATAACCTGAAGATGGCCGCGATTGGCCGAAACATGTAGTTATTTTTTGCTATTAAATATCATCATAAATCCATACTACCATAGTTGTGGTTTCATGACTGATATTTACCTAACTATTAGTCTTTTCTACACACAACGGGGATGACACAACTCAGAAGTGTATTTCAATGTTTACACAAGCTGAACAAATATTTTTTTGGTATACTGCTATATAACACGACGCAAAGCGCACGTCATTATTCTCTTCTTCCCATACGGCTAGATAGCAGCAGGATTATAGTTTGTTGTCTTGTAATTGAATAAAACAAAGGGATGTCCTCTACAAAAGCTATATCCTACGTTTTTAACATTGCAGTTACCTTCCTGGAATTCCTAATGTTATTTAGGTGAAGAGCTTTCTTTTCCAGTGTTCAATTACAGACAGGAACAAGAGAGTGGTTTTGGGGTCCACCCATCCCACTATTCAATAGAAACCAGAGGCGATTTCCTCAAGTTTAAGGTGTCTGGAGCCTGAAGCTGAATATTCCACACCAAAGAAGCTTCCCTTTGAATCTGATGTTTATTGGACCGTGCATCATTGTGATAACTGAAGAATAAAAAACCAACTAGATGCCACTTATTATTTTATTGTACTTCTTATAGGCTCAACATGTTTCGGGCTTTACTATGCCCATCATCAGGAGCTCGTGACTATATTGTTGATTACCACATTGGTCGTTTCGTTCTTGGTTTGCTGTAGGTTGGAGGCTAGGTGCAGTTAGGCTGGAGTGGTGTCGGGGTTACAGACTAAAGCTTTAGCCTGCAACCCGGACACTACTCCGGCCTAACTGCACCTAACCTCCAACATACAGCAACCAAGATCGAAACGACCAATTTGGTAATCAACATTATAGTCGCGAGCTCCTGATGATTGGCATAGTAATGCCCGAAATATGTTGAGCCTATAAGAAGTACAATAAAATAATGAGTGGCATCTAGTTGTTTTTATTCTTCAGGGTTCCCTTTATTCGGGCAAAATATTTTGCCTGTACACAGAGTTTATTTCCTCTATAAATATTATGCTTCATATTCAGCTGAATTTGAAAACAACTTGTTTAAATCTGAAAGGTTTGTGTATAAAAAATATTTTCTAATTTTATTCTGATGCTGTCAGTTTTGGACGCATTATTAATTTTTTAACACGTATATTACAGCTGCTAAGTGTTTTGGGGTGACGTGTTTCTGTGCCTCAGTACATCAACGTATAGCAAAATAAATTCTACCTGCCACTTGCCTTTGGTTCTGTAAAAGTGAGGGACGCATCCACACAGTTGCAATGCTAGCGTCACTCTGCACTGCATGCGACAGAGATTGTACGAATACACAGGGCTAATATCAAGATCAGATTCTTCCAAAAAGCGACATTTTCTCTGGGATACACTGAGTGACCTCACGTCCTCTGTGCTATGTATATTCAGCGAGATAACCTTGACTGTCAACTGGTGAAGATATTTCAAATCCATAGGATGGCTTGAGGAATCTGGCATTTCAAATGCGTTGTGAAGATAAACCTGCAGAACATGTTCGCAGTGTAATTTATTTTGAAAAGTGAAAAATAATTTTAAATACATGTAATTGTCACAATTCTGTAGTACAAGCTATTAGACATTACGAGGTCAAGTAACCTTCCATATGATACCTATGCTGAATATTATTTACTGTGTTAATAACAGAACCCCAAACATTCATACTTCATTTCCTTAAGATCCATCTTCATGAATGTAGGGATGGTCTTCGTTATCCGAGTATCCTGCATCCGTTTCCTTTCCAACACTGCGCCAGATTTTTGAGGAAGTATATGTAAGTATCTCCAGCACTTCTGGAAACCACGTAAGTGGACCAAAGATTTCTGAAAGAAAATGCCTCCAATCTGGCGTGCACCCTCAATATTCCCCCACTCACCTGCTTATGATATTAACTCCTTAGCACTACAGGTATAGATAGAAATGTCGACCATGAAGAAGGAAGCAAAAATTATTGTGAAACTTCCGCACCATTCGAACGAAAGGCATGACGCCACACCAGAAAAACAGTAGTGAATCAGTGTTTCAGATATGAAAATTGTTTGTTACATGCTACACATTTAACTTCTATAATAGAGCCAATTTTCTTACTACCTTTGAATCTGAATTCATATCCTTCAGGCGAAAGATGACATCTCCTTCAAGTGGATTTCCATGTAACTGATTGTCATTTGTCACGATGGTCCAGTTGCCACTCCGCCATGTTCTGAAAACAGCATGAGACGGAACAAGAGTCTTCAGACTTTAATGACAGGAAGCGCTTTTCACACTCCTTAGGCTAAGGTTGGCATCGAAATTTCGGAGAAACATGCCCTATCTTCAGAGCTGATGAAATTCCGTGCAGATTGGTACTTAATTTTCAACAGTCTTGAGTTAAACAGGAAAGAGCTAATACTTGCCAGTTTATATCTTTTTTTACATTTGAGAGAAAAGACAATACACGTTCCAGTACCGCAAATATAACAGTTTTTGTAATGACATCCACAACATAAACTTCTGTATGTTCCACGAGTATCGCCTATGCCTCATTTTATTTCGGAGAGGAGAAACTCGATGTAGATATTACTGCTGAACAATAGAAGTTACTTACTCTGGCGAACTATAAATCGCGATGTTTGAAAAGTAGGTGTAACAAAGGCCCATTTCTGTTACACTTGTAGTAACCTGAGCGTCAGAATCCGTATTTTGGGTGAAATTAAAAGAATTCTGTAACAGAGATTAGGGAACAAAAGTAAATAATTTTTATTTTTAAACCCCTTCAGTCTTCTCATGAATTTGGAAATCAATTTATTTACATTATCCTAGAAATACACGAAGGGCAGGGAAACTAGAAAAAAAACTTTAGTAATAACCTATAAGCTTCTTTAGGGAAAAAAGCTACTGCAATCTGGTAGGAAAGGAAACAACGAACTTTTCCTTGCTAAGGAACATACTGTGAACTGTCGGTAGTTGTTTATTAGTGGAGTCAGCTGCATTAATTTTACACTCAGTTTTTTCGTACTTAGAAAAATGAAGGCTATAAAGTTGGTAGAATATTCTTGAATTACGCACTTATTGTTACACTTGTCGCGGTTCAAAATATTTATTTCAAATGACCTTAATTTAAGTATAATTTTTCGCTCGGATGGTTATTACTGACTCCAATAAGACGTACATAACAACGATTTAGAATAAAAGCGTGAGTTGGCTGCAAATATTGGATATTGTTATATTACGTGTCACGTTTCCATATTCCTTCTTTTTTACGTAAAAAAGGGCTTGTTTGAAATTGAATGTACTAAGAATGTTTGCATGTTTCCAATAAAAGAGATGCGGAAGCACCTGATTTAGAACAAGTTTTAACCATAAAATCTCTGGGAACTAATATGTGTCTGGAGAAGTCATACATATTTAGAACTGAGAAATTTGTTGTTTCCTTTTTTCCTGACAGAGAAGACGTTAGTGATGTTTGACTTGATGCATGGATTCTCCATGACAATATTGATATAGAGGAATATGATCAGTGATCAGTAATGAAGTCATGGAACAACAAAATTATAGGTGTGGAAAACAGCGAAGTACGTAACGAGGGAATATTTTACCTTACAGCTTTCGAGAAACGTGAAATTCCATTTTGCAATTTGCATGATTATGTTTACTTAAGCTCTGTCACTTCCCAAGCTATCCAGTAAAAACTGAAGCTTCCGTTGATATTTTCTAAAACTCGTGTAGAGAAACTTTTTGAATCTGTTACTAATGAAGCGGAAGACATATTTTCATAAAGCAGCCAGATTTTACATGCGTTTTAGACATACATGACTAAGAATACCAGAACTGCTACTATTTCTACTTATCCCTGGTTTACTTCATTTGTGCCACATGTGACGGTGCTTAACATACACACCCACTCTCTACCATCTTTGTGGAATTTTTAGTGAATGTGGATATATATATATATATATATTTGTGGGGACCGCGGTAGCACAGTGGTTAAGGTGCTGTACTACAAATCTGAAGGTCGCTGGTTCGATCTCAGCTGGTGTCATTGGAATTTTTCATTGACATAAAATCCTTCCGGCCGCACTATGGCCCTGGGGTCGACGCAGCCTCTAACAGAAATGAGTACCAGGAGCATTTCCTGGGGGTAAAGGCGACCGGTGCGTAAGGCTGACACCCCTACCACCACCCTGTGTCGTTGTCACGAAATCTGGGAACCTTAAATTCCTGGAACCCTCTGGGCCACTCCGGGCCTGTAACGGGAATGCTTTACCTTTATTTTTTATATATTTATCTGTAGGTAGAATTTACCTCAAAGCCTTGAATCTGTAACAATTAAGTAACAGAAAGAGGGCTACTTACATTCATTATTAGTTCCATGTATTGTTCTGGGGGAAACAGTTCCTCTGACTGACTCTCTTGTAGTTGATGAAAATTTTCGTATGAGGCATTAAAAAGATGTAGAAAGAAATCTTGTACATCCTTCAAGCCTTTTCTGTAGAAATATCAGAAAAACGCAAGCGTTTTGATTAATATTTATGTAGGAGTAACCAATTCTGGAGCGCAGCTTTCTATCAGAGAAAGATTATTTAATTTTTTAAAAATATGTGTCGTAAGGTTAAAATTTGAAGTTGCTCAAGTGACGTGATTGCTCCGAGGCTGTAAGTGTGAGGTAGTATATAATCTCAGTAATTTGAAAAATTGTTTCTTTTAAAATCTATGGAAAATTGTGTTTCAAAAAATATATATTTTTATACCTACATACAGGCATGCATGCATTTATACATACTAGGCTAAGGGCTAGGTTCAGGATTAGGACAGTTGCGGGCACTTCTGCATACGGTAATGAACCTTCGGGTTCCATAAAATGCAGGGAATTTCTTGACTAGCTGAGGACCAGTCAGCTTCTGAAGTAGGACTCTGCTCCATAGAGTACGTAGGTAAGTAAGTAAGTAATAAGTAAGTAAGTAATTAAGCAATTAAGTAAGTAAGTAAGGCTATGGGACAAATTATGTGGGGTTCGAAACCCGGTAAGGACTATAAATTGTCATCTCCTTCATAACGTCCAGACCAGTTTTGGGCCCACCACAGCTGCCTATTCAATGGGTGCAAGGGGCTCTTTCCTCGGGGCTAAAGTGGTCAGGGCCTTATGTCAATCACTCAACTCCATCTAGCGCCGAAGTTAAAAATGAGTGGATCTACACACTATTCCCCTCATACACCTTGAAGGCGAGGACAGGGACAACTTAGCCTCTACCTTTTACATAATACATACATACATACATACATACGTACATACAAGTACACACACACACACACACACACACACACACATACATACATACATACATACATACACACACACAGGCGCGCGCGCGAGAAGTATACGACATCTGTGCCTATGAAGTATATAGGCCTAAGTATATATTAGTAAACGCTTTATTTTTGACTGTGTGTGTTTATTGTCACTGACGTATGACCTAGTTGTCTGAGTGTCTGACAGATGCCATTAATCGTGAAATGACCCCCAACATGTATTCACTTTCACATCTAGATAAAATAAGTGCGGTAAGGAAGGATATATATATATATATACATATATATATATATACTTCATCTTGAGGATCAAGGAACAGGAAATACACCTAAACCTTCAGGAACATGATGATGATGATGATATGTATATATATATATATATATATATACTTCATCTTGAGGATCAAGGAACAGGAAACACACCTAACCCTTCAGGAACATGATATATATATATATATATATACATACATACTTCATCTTGAGGATCAAGGAACAGGAAACACACCTAACCCTTCAGGAACATGATGATGATATATATATACTTCTTCTTGAGGATCAAGGAACAGGAAACACACCTAACCCTTCAGGAACATGATGATGATGATGATATATATATATATATACTTCATCTTGAGGATCAAGAAACAGGAAACACACCTAACCCTTCAGGAACATGATGATGATATATATATATATATATATATATATATATATATATATATAGGATATGAAGGAATCGCTCGTTATTTACACGGCGGCGGCAGCCTGAAATCGCCCATAGAGATATTTAATGTAATCCTTGTTGTGTGGGGCCTCTTTTGGTGTACATGATAACGGAAGAAGTTACGACACAATTGTGTCCTGACGTAAGAGGTACATGTTACGTTACGCTTTTTCTGAGGCGTTGTCGTATTTCTTGTGGGGACAAATCGTGACGCTTGGGAATGAGGTGTTCCAGGCTTTATAATCTCGTTCCATAGAGATGACAGTTGGGTTTTCCTGGTAGCGTCTCCAAGTGGACAAACTGAGTAGTGCCGCACCAACCATGCAGGCGAAAATCAGACCAAGCCATACGACACTGTAAGAACAATTAGACCCACAAGAACAGACAATATTCTATGTAAGAATTTCGTGTAATTTTAGGCCTCATTGTAATGATATATATTTGTTGCGGTGACAATTAATGTTTTACACGCTACGAAATGTGTAAAAATAATACAAACGATTATTTCTTCAGCTCAAAATCAACTTTCCGTTGGAGTTTGTAAATTTTACATAACTCTGGGGCGTATTTAATGTAAAGGAATTTTCTCTGAGTGGGTTCCTGAAATAGTGCGGGACCAAAAAAAAAACGAGTAATTAATTTTCATTATGAAACGTATTGAGACATATCAAATTCAGAAAGGGGGATGCTGCGTTGAGTCATCTTGTACGTAACACCAAATGTCTCAACAACAAGGAATCGTAAAAACTGGTAAGACATCAGGGTGGAAAGTGTTGAGAAGAAATGTCCGTCAAAATAACGTTGAAGTTTAAGTGATTCGTGGAAGAGAAACCCGGCGCTCACAGATTTACTTCAAATAGCTGCAAATTTGGTTGTTTTGCTGAAACGTAACTTGTTTATGGACAGAATTCAAATAACGATCACTCAATATTTCGTTTTATACGTCAGTGTTTCTAGTGTTTTGTAAATATACATCAGGTTTATGTCTTTTTTCCATGCCAATCTTCTAGTGTTACCAATTCTGGAAAGTAAATTTCGCGTATTACAGTATTTCCGTACAAAAACTGTATTTTAAAATTTAGGTGGTCAGAAGTCCAGTGTTGTGTGAACTTCACCTATTTCAATAATCAGATAGAAAACAACAACAATATATATTAAGTTCTCACCGCTCAGAAGTAGCCCGATTTTTCGGTGTCAGGTACTTGAGTCCATGAATGGATGAAGTTTCCAAAAACATCATTAAGTATGTGCATATTTTCTCCACCATTTTGTTTGTCTTATATGAACTCTTACTGTAAAACTTTGCTGGGCGGAAAAGCCGTTTTGAATTCGCCTGCTGTATTTCATCTACGCCCCTTACACGACTAGCAGAGTCCTGTCGCCACTTCATTTTCTGTGTATCACGTTTTCTCATTTCTCTTTTATGCTTCATACTACTTTATATAATACAGACACATAAATCTGCTAACACATGCGAACTGAAAACGAGTAGCAATCTTGTCCCTCTGTCGTCCACAGCAGTTTGTGTTTGCACTAACTTTTTTCTCCTCAAGGGCCACAAAATTATTTTATTTGGGTACGGTTCCGCAATTGTCGAAGTTCGGACACGATCACTGCTAGAAGAGCTTTTTTTTATCTGAGATATGACTGTGCATTAGTCTGAAATCTATAATAGAATCAGTTTTTCGTGTTCGTAGATAGAAAATAACATATCTATGTTGGGGCTGCTTGAATACAATTCTATATTATGTAAGTTTCTGTACATTTATCATACTACAGATCAATGCCTATTCTTATGAATTATTTATCTCGTAAATTATATTCGTAAACATGAAATCTATGATTCTTTTATTCATATTGTGTTTGTAGATTCCTAGGAAATTTGTGTAGCATTTGTGTGGTAGATATTGTGCCATAAAAAGTATTTAAAATAAACATAAATGCTTGAGACTATCTGGGGAAGAGAGCGTGTGCCTGTAGGAGGTGCGCAGGTAGAGTAATATGTAAATTAGGGAGGAAAAACAATAAAATAAATGGTTCTCAGTATGAACTCTCTTACAATATGATGGTAAAATAAGGACAGATAATTGGATCCATCTTGAAATAATAAGAAGCACATAAACGTGAGTTTGCGAATGTCATTGGTACAGATTTCTTGATTAAGGGTTAAAGAGGGACGTGAGAAATGGAATATATATATATATATATATATATATATTTTACTTTCTGTCGCAATCGAGGGTGATTAACATTATTATGTAAGTAATTATATTTTAACACCCTTTTTATTCCGGTTACATAAGAATGCAGTCTTATATAGGTAATCTTATTTCGAATGTCACGGCCAGTGGACGCTACGTTTCTTGTCCCTCTACAGTTCCCACCGTAGGGATGGACGCCAAATTAATTAATTATAGCAGATGTAGTGGGTTTAAGCTCGATTTGCACAGCTCAGCTCAAATTATGCGGGCGCAGATCCTTTTGTGAAGTTCATCACCGGTATTCGATCCGACCAACGTGGAAGTAGAAGTTTTTTATGGATAAGAAAAAATTCATTAAAAAAAATATTATTGGAGTGAATAAAGTTTACTGAATTTCAAAATATGGCCATCAGAACGTGGTAGCTCTTAAGGACATTCTTGCAACAAGTGTACTTTCTCGTAGTTGACAGCTGTAAGTCGATTAAATTTTTGTATAACGGTGTAAGCAACGAACAAGGTGCAAAAAATTCCGTTTACTGATGTTTTTAAATAAGCTCTACATGTTTCGGACGACAAACTCGCCCAATCTCATGAGCACTTTTTGACTGCATTTTCAGTCAAGAAGTGCTCCTGAGGATGGGCAAGTTTATCGCCCGAAACACGTAGAACTGATTTAAAAAGACCAATAAACGGAATTTGTTGCATCTTGTTGGTTACCTATCGCTGTTCTAATGATGCACGGTCTCATAAACATCAAGAAAATATTTGTATGTCCGCATCACCCGTTTGTCGTGTTTCATACTTTATATCAAGTATATTTCCTCCCCACTGAGAAAGGAAAGCAACTTTCCTCAATACTGGAGGCATAGCGACCGACCGAACCGAACTATGAGAACTTATCTCCCGTCTTGTAGGTATTTCGTTTTCCAACATTAATATTCGTGAACAAATGGACATCGGCTTCTTCAACTCTTCAAGGTCCTTCCTCCTGTAATTGACCAGATTTTCTTAGACTACACTGCCGAATCCTCTTTGGTTACAATTAATTGAAATATCCTTGTAAGTAAAATTTCTTCGGAAGAAATCACAAAGAAGTTACGTTAGACTTGGGGGCAAGAGGTTATTAGCTCACGATTCTCTGAATTTATGACCCATTCAGAGAGTGAAAACGAATTTCGGTGCTATCAAGTGTAACGCCCAACTGGCCTGGTTTGGCCTAAAGAATCCCATTACTCCCACAACTGAACTGTAAAAATGTGAAGATTGAAAACGTTTTCTTGAAGTTTATGATGAAGATAAGCATGCAATGGTGAATACATCCGCTTCCGATTTAGTCAAAGTAGAATTTTAGAACATTTTCATTATCATATACACAAAGGGATGGCTTGTCTGAGAAGTGAACAAGAATCTCACACTAAAATTACAGCCATATATCAATTTCGCATTCATTTTCACAATTTTGTGTTTATAAAGCAACGAATCTATCTTTACACGCGTGTTTCACTTCACAAATATATAATTTTACCTTCTCTGAGAAGAAAAATGTCTGTAAACATTTTACTGTCGATAATGAGATTGCAAACAGCTTACTCTATAACGAATTATATAGTTCTTGCTAAGGTGTTTTTTACTTTCATAAAGTAATGCGTTTTCGTGGTACACGCATAAATTGAATTCCCAATACTCCCATCAGGGATGTACAGCTTCCTCTGGACCGATTTTTGCGACACTCGCAAACGCTTTACGGCCTTACATTCAGATGCGCTATGCTGAAGTTCGTTTAAATCAGTCTGTAAATGTGAAGAGCGCCGACAGAACTGTATCTACTCCCTTCGTGAAATGATGGCTTTCACTATGTCAACCATCACGATAGGCAGAATCGAGTAATAATTTAAAGTCGATGTCTCGTGCACTGAATTTTAACACAACAGGACGAAACATGGCAAAATTTCATGCTCGCCATTAAATGAATTGTAACTTCCACTGCACCAATTTTCACGAAAACAATGAACACTCGACGGCATTATATTGAAATTCTTTCTATCAGTGTTCATTACGGTTAAATCGTGTAAAATGCGGGCGTAAATCCACCCAAACCCTTAAATGAAGTAGGACTGCCACTCAGCCGATTTTCACGCAACTTGTGCTTTCTCGATGTTTTTTTTTTTTTAAGAATGCCTATGCCGAATTTCGTGGAAATCCAACACACAGGTTAATCCAAGGGTGCAAATATCCCGAGTGCCAAGTCGCTATGGCTACTAAATTGTATATACTGTAAATCGCTTCATGTGACCTGGCTCCTAGAATTTTGAGGTGACACCAAGATTTTTAAATAGTTTGTACACCCCTTGGTTAGACGCTGACAGTAAATCACAGACAGACGAACGGATGTTGTCTGCAAATAAGTTGATCCTATTTACTTTGTAAAGGACGTGTAGAGAGTGAAACACAAAAACAGCGTTACGTAAGCGGTGTTCTGTAGTGTGGGAGGAGTTTACTGATGTTTAAGAGTAACTTGTTACCCCAGCATATCTGCTCTGGTTATGGACGCAACAATTTCTCTGAAACATCCGTACAATTCTACCGGACAGCACGGTGACATATCCAAGAAGACGGGCTGAAAACTTTATAGTCACCGCCGTGATAATCTAAATCTGACCCAGAATATGTTTTGGGATATGATGCTGTGGGGTTTACTATTTAGGAGCCTAAGTTACACACGTGTCTACCAAGCTACACGGCGTCATATGTCAGTACGCCGCAGTCCTCATAGGCAATGGAAGTGGGGTTGCTAAAAGTTCCGCTGTTCTCTAATAGATGGCAGCAAGAGACTTGTTACACTGCAGCTCCAACAGGCTGTCAAAATCTGATCGATGGTTGAAAGCGTGTGTGCAGGGAACTGGAAGTATTTGAAATGGATTAATTAAACCTGCTTGGATTCAGTTTTGTTTTGTTATTATTTTTTATGTATGTATTTATGCTTTGTGCTGGATAATGTGCGTTGCTAATTTTAGAAGAAATTTAGTCTTACATGTTCTTTAGTAATTGGCCACGTACAATGCACTGTTGGGCCAAATAATTACCAGCAGGAGTGGTGAAGCTACGTACAAGGTTTTCGTGTTGAGGAAGTTGCAAAGGTATGTTCGGTTTTCCAAGTCCATTTTTACGCGTCTGATGAAAATAGAAAATCAAGTACTGTGAATGTGTAATTACAGCTTTCTTTAAGGTTAAGAACAGCATGTGATCAAGAATGCGTTCTTCGTACATGTGATGCCGTTTGGTTTGGCACATGGATACAAAAGCTACGTTGGAACCTGATGCATCCATATTCACGTCACCCCTTCCATGAAGAAGGAGGCAGCTGTTTCCTTTGGAATAGTTACCCATTCACCAAATCACATGGCGTCATACCCCAGAATGGCCTACTCGTCATATCGCATTTGAAATCTCACATAATCATGTAGTGACCTTATTTGTTTATCCAAATGCCGATATATTGTTTTCAATCTGTAATATTTTTCTAAATCACGTCCGTTTATTTTATCACACTTCAGCTGAATTTTTGAGTTGGAATAGCATATTCTATATAGTGACTAGGCTATGGGGCGGAATCAAAGTCCGAATTCTGGCAGTGGCAAGAAATTGCAAGAGATTTGTCTTGTCTCCAAACTGCCAGGACCGGCCCAGGGGTCCATCCAGCCTCCTATTCAGTGAGTACTAGAGGCCCTTTCTCCAGGGACAAAGTGGTCAGGGCCTGAGGCTGATCACACACTTCCAGCTGGTGCTTAGTTTAAGAAAGGGTGGTGCTACACCTCCATTTTCCCTATGTGCCTTCATGGCCTGTGTGAGGAAAATACCTTCTTGTACCTTTTATCTGCTGAATTTTATGTGGGTGCTTCATATGTGCCCTGATGTCATGGATTTTAGCGTGTGATAGCTACATTTTTTTATGTTTTGATGTTTCATGTGCAGATACTCAGTAGCTCAATACCCTATACAGTTTTAACTGTATGGATTTTCCACAGGAAGGGTGGGAGGAAGGAAGAACTGAATATTAATGTTATCTGCTTGGACACTTTATCTGTTGACATACTTTGAGTATGATATGGAGAGATGAATAATTCAAATTATTGTTTGATACGGGAAGAATCTGGTTAGCCTCACTTCAAAGCAGTACCACTGCTACACACTGAACTGTACAGTATCATGCATTGAAAACAATCTGCTCTTTCTAGAATTAGCCATCTTACTAACCATGGGACAGAATTCTTCTTGAGCAACTGGTGGTTGCTCACGTAGCCAAGACATTTTCTACTTCTGAATTGACACACATGAATAAAATTTTTTAACCGCCATATATGTTCTTTAGGTTACTGACAGTGTTGCCTTGACAACAGAGCAGCAAAAATCATGATGGGAACTGAAGATGAAGACAGTCCGTATAAGCCGAGTGCTCCATATTCTACAGGCACCATACCAAAGTATGGCAGTAAACCACCAGGAATTTCCTTGGAAGGTGAGTAACCTTAACTTATATTTTTACATCCTTTCCTTCTCAGACATATTTTTAACTTCTTCCCTAAGCTGTTTTGTCCCTGCCCACATTTGGGCACCAGTCTCCCACTGGCTTGTTTACATAGTTGTATGCTTTTGTCTTGTCCCTGTGTCTGTATACTGAAATGTTTGGCTGTTAAATATTTTTGTAGAATGATATTGATAAGACCATTTTGTTCACAGCAACTTCTTGTTGTTTCTACCCCATCTTTCAGACATTGCCACTTTTACATGTTTGGGCCCTTGATATTTGTCTGTAATATATCTCAGTTGTTTCATTTCGTGCACATGAAATTTCTAATTCTTGTACATGTTGCCAGTTGCCAGTACATACGGCAACACTAGTCTACCTTTATTTTCATTTGAATGAAGCTGATGACTCAACAGATGTAGCAGTTTTTGTTAAAGTTTTGTTAATGTGCAGTAACATCATACAAAATATTTCCTTGTAATGTATATTTCTTTGAGAGTAATAAGTAAATGGTGTAGCTGTTGATGTATGTGCAAGTAAGGCAACCAGCAGAGGTATAGCTGCACTTAGTTTTAACCTCAGCCCTAGATGGAGGCAAGCAGTCAGCTTCGTCCTTCATAAGCATTAGCCTGGGGAAGGATCCGCTGGTACCACTGACTGAGAGACTGGGTGGGCTCCAGAGGTGGTCTGGATATGTGAGAGAGAATAAAAAGCTCTTGCCTGTCATGAAAATCAAACCAAACATTTACAGTCTTCCAAGCTGCTGCATGGTGATGATATTGACTGTGCACCCTGGCTATTTTCAGCTATATGGGTTTACTTTAAAAAGATGATTAAAGTTTACATCCTCAGGAAGAAGTTGTTTTTGCAGGTACATGTTATTCTGTGTTAAAATGATGCAAGCGGATTATTTTGAAAGGAAAGAATCCCTAAAATATATCCAGTAAACATTTTTCTGCCAGAATTTCCTACACAGGTATGTCCCAGGGTTTTGTGTACCCTGACATATGTGAAATTGACCTTACATGTACTTTTCCATATGCCATTTGTTTAATTTTTGTGCTTAGAATGATTTTTTAATATTTACTTAAGTACTGAACCTGCAGTTATTCCTAAGGTTTTAACACAAATTATGCTGTGTTTAGTATCCCAGTAGATATTTACAGGATTAATAAAGCATGCGCACACACACACACACACACACACACACACATACGCATATGTTTGGTGTGTGGTTGCTAACAATCTGATATGTCAGTGTTGAGTTATGTAATGGTTTGTGGACTGGAACTCTATGTCCATCAGGGAGTGCTTGTGTAAAGTTTTTGGGTAGGTTGTTCATGCATATGAAGTTGATGGCCAGTGAATTTAGTGGTATCAATGACACAGCATTTATAAATAATATAATGAGCAGTTGTTGCTTATGTTTTGTTGGTATGGCAAGTAATCTAGTTTGAAATAATGCAAGGTGATAATTTTGTCCACCTGTAATGCTGAACTGTATGATAGAACATCTATTTTACTAACACACAGCAGATTATCATCCTATATGTTCAATCGATTTAAATGCATTAAAACCAAAAGTGGGGTTCTTTGACCACTTTTATATTAATAATCAGTTTGGTTTCTGGTCACAATGCAAGTTACAATGACAACTTATTAACTTGTTTATTTCTGAATATTAAACAACAGTGAGGTTGAAGTGAAGACTGTGGCTCTGTATTGCCACACTGACAAAATTTCAGGGTTGTTTTCAGGTCACAATGCTCCTTCTTTGTTATTTCTGATGTCATTTGGCTTAATTTGGTTTTGGGAGGTTTTGTTAGATCATCTTAGTGAAGCCAATTTTACCATAACTGGCACATACATCTGTTTTGGAAGAATTATTTACTGTAAAATGAACTTCAGATAGCAGAGTGTTTGATATTCAGTCATTAAATTTATTCTCATTACACAGTAAACAGAAACACAGAACACAGTCAGAAGTGAATGTTACAAAGTTAAAATCTCCCAGCTACAGATGCAGATGCTCAGAGTGCAAAGTCACAAGTGTGCATACAGTGTTGATTAGTTGCTGTAAGGTTAACCATACGAAATATTGTAGAAGCTCTTTTGAATTAAAAGTACTTACATCTCAAGGAAGTTACAAAGCAGTAGTCATGCTGTGTTTTCGCAGTGATTATGTTTGTGTTTGAACAAATTTAGCCTGTGTGCTGTGCCCCCTAAATTGTAAAGTTATTTTGCTGTCTCTTTTGGTTTTTCATATACCAACTATTTACCTATTTGATGTACAGCACTAACACATACTTGATTTTGTTGTTGACACAGTACTGCACTATATATCGTTAGGGTAAACAAACCAAGGAGGATGAGATGGGAAATGATCTGTGGTATCATTTCAGTGACTGCTTGATTTTCAAGAAATATCCTGCTGCTACTTGGAATTAGTTGTGAATATAAGAATATGTATAATAAATCCAGAAACATTAAGGATTTGGCATATGCATTAATATTTGCAGCAGTTTTGAAACAACAATTCTTCATTTTAGGAATATTTCACAATTTTTATACTTTTTATGTCTTTAAGAATATACTGTTATGCAACAGAAACAGAGCAATGCGAGTAGCTTGAAGTTGGCATTGTACTACCACCTGTAAAAGTGAAAATTGTGAATTTTATACATTGTAATGAATGGTTCCAGGTACTTTATATTGTGAGTGAAATGGTAAATGTGCAAGTAGAGTCGTCCCTGCTCTGCTTTTACCATGTCTTGAAGGTATATGGTGAATGGAAGTGTAGTTAGATGCCATTCTTAACTTCGGCACTAGATGGAAGTGATTTGTCAACTTTACGCCCCACCCGCGTTACCCCCGATAAAGGGCCATCAATTCCCTTAGGAGGCTACTGGGCCCTGTAGCTGGTCTGGACACTTTGGTGAAGAGATTCCTGTTCTCTGCCAGAAATTCAACCCCTATTCCTCGGTCATCCAGCCGGTAGCATGGTCGCTATGCACTGAGCTACCCCTGTTTGCCATATGTGGAATCAGGATGGGCTGCATGTGGCAGCAAAGCAAGCAAGTGTCTGGGTCAGCACATATCCAGGGGTGGCAGTTTTAGCCATTCATTTTGTCACAAGTAACCACTGACATTATTTTAGTTCCCTAACTACAGTCTTCTTCGTCTGATTTTTCTAAATTTTGAGCTTTATAAGAACAAACTGGTGCAAAGTGCAGACAGCTTTGGGTAAGAACCGAGTCAAAAGGGGGAGGCACCCAAAAATTAGTTTCCCTGGGGTTACACAAAACAGAGCCGGTGCTGTGTGGAATAGCACCTAAAAGGTAAATGTTACCCTAGAACGGGCCACGAAGGTCCAGAGGGGTGTAATGTATAGCTTTACTCTTTCTATGACCTTGGCGTTAAATGCGGGTGGGTGGTCAGCGCCACGCCCCGGTCGCTTTACCCTCGGGAAAGACCCGGTACCAGTTGTATAGGATGCTGTGTGGGAGGACCCTGGGCTGCTCTGGACGGGTGCAGAAACTTTTGTCCCCACCGGGATTGGGTCCCCGGACCGTCCAGCCCGTAGCGAGTCACTATACTGACTGAGCTATCCCGGCCCTGGGATAGCACGTATAATGAGGAAATTATTCAGCTTTTTAAAGAAATTAGTTGTAAGAAACGGTCCATCTTGCAGGCTGGTTCAGGAATGCCGAATGTACCGCCAGCTGTACGATATTTTACTTAGTTCACTCGACAGCCTGAATAGTTTGTGGAACTAACCAACTTTACAGTATGCCTTACATAGACCTTTTGTGAATTTCTGTGATGAAACGCAACTTGTACGGCTGATACATCATTACAAAATGACATACGGATGTCAGTAATATAGGGCTGAAGGCCATTATGTCGCCTGTACTGTCAGTAACAGCTGGTCTGCCATCTACGGGTGAGAGGTGACATCATGCACACAAGGTCTGTGCTGGAAGGTTATCGGTAGGATGGTGGAAGCAATTCTTGTGAAAACTTGGTAATCACGTACGAGACATCCATAACATCAAGATCATGATCGTCGTTACAATGGATAGTGTTTCTTGACCGATCATTTTATTTCATGTCATTGCCATGGGTGATTTTAAGCTTCCGCCGCGAAGGAGACGAGAACTGCGCTCTTCTGGGTTATTGCACAGCGAGTAATGGTAATTCCTTACTGACGTTTCGGGACTACATATCGGTACCATCTTCAGCGGACATTACTCGCTGCGTAATAACCTAGAAGAGCGCAGTACTATTCACTGCCATGTACCGTACTCCCACGCCCAGATTTACCGGCCGTGGGAGGTCCTTTATATATACACTTGTAAGTACTTGGAGAACGTCAAATTCTCTTATACCGCGTCTTTCACCTTTGCCGTTGCAAAGGAGTGAGAAGTACGCCTGGAATGGTGCGGATGTATTTGTGTAATCTGCGGCCGGTAGGCTGCCTGAACGGTAGACACCGCGCTTGCAGTGTTACAAGGAGTCTAGTTGGTGATTCATCTGTTCTGGAGATTTAGTAACAGAATTTTAGGTGGCGACCAAGTTAGTGGCCCTGTCGATGTAGAATGCCTGCCCGACGAAGGTCAAGTGCTCACAGCATCCAAATGGTGTCGCTAAGGCGCGCAAGTAATAAAGGTAAAAATGCAAAGAATTTTTTACCCTTACGTGTTTAGGTTGTAGAGCGTCATACAGACCAGCGGCCAGGCATTCTGGCAGCAGTATTATGTTTTAAATTTGAAGTTTGAAGGCTGAAAGAGAGAGAGAGAGACGTGATATGTAGTGCAAGAATTGAAGAAAAGGAAAGACAGTGGAGAAGAGAGACATTTTAAATCGGGTGGAGAGAGTGTATCCTTTTGGTAGAAGGTGTCTGGACTTCGCCCGCTTGTCCTTCTGATATGAATTTTGTGAAAATGAGGACGATGGGAAGGTGAAAGTAGTGGCTTGAAACAGGGACCGAGGATTTTGGAGTTCTGTACACCGTGCTTCATGTTTCACGTCACTTTTTATTAACCAGCATTTAATGCACGCTTTTTTGTAAGCTAATCACTTTTTAATTCCCACGCGTTTCGGCGTTTGCCTACGCCATCTTCAGGGAATTCTTGACAATTTTTTTTGCAACACATAAAAATGACTAAGCACTGGCTGATTTTAAGATCACAGTTTTTGCACAGAATTCACACTTTTTAGTGTCCGTGTGGAAACCTAAAAAGTGTGAGTTCTGTGCAACAACTGTGATCTTAGAATCAGTAAGTGCCTACTCATTTTGATGTGATAAAAAAAACAGTAGACGCCGTGGCCAAACGTCGAAATCCTTCGGAGTTAAAAAAGTTATTAGCTTACAAAAAGTGTGCATTAATTGTTGGTTAATAAAGAGTGACATGGGACCGAGGAGTTTTGTTTTCTGATTAGTGCTACAGCACTTAATTATGAGAACGAATTTGGTTGGCTGTAAGTCAGTGAGGTTAATTTTGGTGTCTGTGAATCTGCAGGACTGCACGAGCAGCATGCAGTAGCAAATTGGAACTTGCCAACAAAGTATCTTTTTTGGAAGACATTCGTATAAATGATATAGCTAAGGTGCAGTTCGTAGATCACAGCAAACACAGCCTGTGTCTATTATGAAGGCCCGATGTTTGTAGTTGTTTAAGGAAATGTTCTGTGATTATTGTGTACTACAAGATACATAAATACCATGTGTGGGTGAAATGCAGAGATACTTAATGTTACAGAAAGTGATATATGTGGGTACGGGTTGGCTTTAAAAGGTTAGTGGAACAAGAACGACAGTTAATTCAAGCTGCGTAACACAAAGTAAAGTATGAGTTCCCTGCAGAACTTCCGGCAGTATGCGTCTCTTATTTTTAGCTATATTCAGCTACCTTGAGTTTATAATTCAAAAATGAAATAAAGTTTTACTTCGTGGGTTAGCCTGTTGGACTCTTATATGTGTGGTCTTATGTTGAGTCATTTTGGAGGGGGTGGGGGTAGAATGTGTAAAAGATATAGATTTCGTCTGATTTAAATTTGTCGGATATAAGTAAAAAAAATTTGCTTCATCGCCGTGTTTGCTATATAATTTGTGGGAATATTTTTTATAAGAAAAGTAATTCCCAGCTGTACTGGTCAGTTGCAGATTCCTTGGAAATTAAAACCTCTAGAGAAATGGCGCAGGCTGTCATGTTTATGTCACATTCCGTGCAAAATCACCTTAATAACATTTTTATGTTTATAAGATCCATTACTGTACCCCGTTTCCTGAAAATTGATAGGTGGCGTTAGTCGCACTCCAATTTCACAGGTTCGTTCGTCTGCTATTTTGTTATTTGTGATTGTACAAAATATTTGGTTGGACTCCAGTGACACAACTTTCATGCCAGATTGTCAGAAAATCATGTCGTTGAAAAGTTGGTCATATAAGGATTTTTTAAAATAGAGATTAATTTGTCCCAGTGCACCCAATACAGCCATATCGGGGAGTGGGGCTGTGGCTCCATTTCTTACGTTGGTTGTAGGTGAAGGTTAGTGGCAGCTTTACGACCCGGCCGCTTTATCTCCGCTCCAGTTGAATAGGAGGCTGTGTGGGTCCCCTGAGCCGGTCTGAACGCCTCGGATTGGGAAAAAAAATCTCTTGGCCCTACCGGTAATCTAGCACGATTCTTCGCTTGTCTGGGCCTAGCCTGGTCACTGTACCGACTACAGCAGCGTTTCCCAACCTTTTTGCTCGCTAAACCCTTTTGGCTTCGAAAAATAACCACGGATCCTCACATCATCGCTCACGTAAATATGTAGTGTCCGGATGATACGTATCCAAAATTAGATATTTACATCTCAGAACTGATATTAGACAGCTGTCAATACGTAACAATGCATTGCATAATTCGACCATGATTAAAATGACTGTTGCTCGCTTCGTGGGTACAGGAAGTTTCTTAATTATTTACTCTAACGGTCGCACGAAGTAAATATTTTGCAATTTTCATCGTTGCACCGCGCATTTTGAATTCCACGTAGTTCACACACCAACAAATGCACTGTTTATTAACTTGGTTAAAAGTTTTAAATTTACATTAAAGTACACTATAATATCGCTCCTACATGTTTCGGTCTTCAGTGATCATCATCAGGGAGCTTTATTTGTACCTAACTAAAGTTATGTTTATGTTAAAACACTCGGTAAAATTACGTCGTTATATTTGTTAGATGATGTGGCAGCAAGTTGTAGAGCGACACATGTGTTTTGTGCTCTACGACTTGCTGCCACATCACCTAACATATATAACGACGTAATTTTACCGAGTGTTTTAACATAAATATAAGTTCAGTTAGGTACGGATAAAGCTCCCTGATGATGGTCACTGAAGACTGAAACATGTAGGAGCGATATTATTGTGTATTTTAATGTAAATTTAAAACTTTTAACCAAGCTAATAAATGGTGCATTTGTTGGTGAGTGAACTACATAGACATTTTGCAGTCAAGATGCTCCGCCCCTATTTTTAGCAGAACATGGTCACTTTAGGTTAAAAAACAAGGAAACTTTAAAGTAGCCGATAGAGAAATGCATCCTTGGATCGCCCGGGAATTGGTAGCGGATCCGTTGGGATCCGGGGGCACACTTCGGGAAACACTGGACTGCGAGTATAGCATACGAAATGAAAGTAGAAGAAACGCAGGTTACGGGTGCATATTCTGTGACTGTTTTTGTCTTCATCGGTGCTTCCTGGTATTTGAGAACCTGTTACTTAAGTACTTCGCAGAATCTTTGCTAAAAGCGGGTGTTGTGAGACTGTGTGTGGTTTTTTAACGATGCTGTCAGTATATCCCACTATGGCGCTTGTGGTAGGATGATCGGTCAAGGATAAATTGCACAGTATTTGGAAGGAAGCGATCATGGCTTAATCTAGGATCTATCCCGACATCTTCCTGGAAGGACTAAGGGAAACCATGAAGAGAAATCGAGGCATACGGTTTTTTCGATCGAGATTCGAACTGGGTACCTCCCTAATACAAAGCTGGAGCATTAACTCTACGCCATCTGTTGGGTGTATGTCTGTTAATATTTTAAGTTCCCTTTGTGCACTGAAGTCCATGCAGCACGGTGTTGGGATCTGTGCAATGGAATGTCCTTTAAGCACGACCCTGAACGTGTTTAAGGTGCGTGTGTATGGCGTAGACCACGGACGAAGTGTGTTGCGATTTTGGGAGCTCAAACCTAAGTGACAAAATGCAAGGAAGTGTGTGTAATTGGCCACAGTCTCCTTACTGTTACTGCCCAATTGAAAAAACTTGTGACTTGAGCGGCATAATTTCTGCAATAGACAGCAAATCATGAAAATTGTCAGAAAAAACGAAATTTTGGCAGCTGATAAATAGGGAATTAATGGTGCATTTTTTTTTGTCGTTAGCTCAAGTCAAGTTTAGCTAACCCTTATTTTAGAGTCCATAATGCAGTGGCCCTAGTAAGGTGTAGTACGGAGTAGAGGATTTATAGTGGATAATTACCTATTTTTATTCGTGGCGTGTTGTAAATAACAAAGCAATATTTTATAATTAGTATCAGGGGTGTACAAATCCTGGTGCCGGGTCGCCTTGGCGACTGTGTTTTGTGCGGTGGCGCCTAAAATTTATGGGCCCTCAGTATGGAACGTTCTTGATGTCCCCCCCCCCCCCTTTCCCTATTTTTGAGTTTGTTCTTTTTTTCCTGAAAAATTTTTGCCCCCCTGAGGGGTTTTATATATTTTTGTTTTAAGAACGCGGTGGAGTATTTCAAGCCCCCCGCGC
>Ga0123354_10002709_pt1 | contig 23750 bp, 16 predicted proteins | sample TergutLab28metaG_2_FD_97872 | JGI IMG/M metagenome (GOLD analysis project Ga0123354, IMG submission 97872) | Labiotermes labralis P4 segment gut microbial communities from Petit-Saut dam, French Guiana - Lab288 P4 | ecosystem: Host-associated > Arthropoda: Insects > Digestive system > Gut ... | reverse complement strand
TTGATGTTAACACGTTGTTCTACATTAGCACTCAGCATTATTCCGACGGAGCTCAGACACACGATCCGCTTCTAACAATGGTCACAGCCAGACTAACCGATGCGCGTGAATGAACTTTTGTGTAATGGTAGAGGGAAGTCCACGGGTCAATGCCCTACCCTCCTCTTCGTCATCGACGTGGCCGGAAATGAGTAATAAAAGCAATCCGGTTTCTTTATTGCCACACCTCGTATTACAACAGATATTTTTGCTGATGTTATCCAGTTTCATGTAAAATATTGCTGAACTAAACAGCTTCCCCCTTAAGAATGCATATTTTCTACCTCCACCTCCACTTATACTAATTCTTGCATCCTCATGAACAGAGTATGATACAACTTCCTGTCTCTCATATCTGTTTAAGGCCCTTATGAAACTTTAAAACAATATATTCATCATATTACACCTCATTCACGAGTCAATAATTAGTCACATTTATTAATAACACTTTCATGCCAGCTGCAAAAAGAACTGGATAAAAATATAAACATTTTATTTATTTATTTAATTTATCATGTTTATTTTATAATAAACATGATTGTCTTTACACAGTTATAAATAAATAAATTAAATAGATAAATAAATAAAATGTTCATATTTTTATCCAGTTCTTCTGTTAATCTTCTGAGGTCATTAGGTCTATTATATTTTTCTATACAGTTGCTCTATTAAACAGTTGTGTTTCGAATTTGATCCCACATCTTTTGTTTATAATTTTTTACCTTTAAAGCCAAATTACTTGTTCACTTGTTGTATGTGTGCCACCTCTAGTCATTCTCTGCAAGATAAACTACTCATACCTATTTTATCCTGTCTACTGCATGAATTAAATTTTCAGTATTTATTTTGTATCACTTGAGTGTAAGCCCCAACACAGGTTAACTCTTATTCCTTACACATCTCTACTCCAAAGTGAGGTACATATTTTCCCAAATGAATGCTTTACTATTCTACAATAAACACAGGTTTTCAACTGCAATTACTGCTGACACATACCTAGCAGCAAACCAAGCTCTCTGATTTAAATCTCATATACAATATTTCTGAAATAACTTTAATGCCATTATTTCAAATACTGTGTCACTTTATTCTCAAGTAAAGCACAGGTTGTATTTGACTGATAAACTACCAACTACCATCCAGATCCATTCAAAAGTTCAAAAGTCATGTGTTGACCTCAAACAAAGAATGTACATAAACTACAAGAAAATTAGCAAAAACTCTAAATTAAGGAATTTTAAATTGGGATTCCACCATGACAGGAATGCATTCTTACCTGAAGAGCATTAGCATTAGCAGCAATCCTCTCCTTCACATCTAGAAAGTCAGCAAATGTAAGCAATTCAACTGACTTACTAGGAATTCCAAGAATCCCAAACATTTCAAGCCAGTGTTTCTCACTGAACATTTCTCCACGGACATACTTCAGTAGTGGCAGTATCACCTAAACGAATACCACAATGTATTTCTCTGTTAATGTAATATGAAACTGTAGGTACTAGCGCAATTATATGTCTGAAAAACATAATTTAGTTTTGAACTGAATTGTTTGCAGTTTCACAGCTCAGCACTGCAAAATGAACAAAACTCACCATCAGGATTTCAGAATTAACTGTTTGCTGTACCACCATATTTTCATATCTCACACCTAATGGATGTAATAGTATAATGCAAGTAAGGGTTAAAATATGCTTCTTGCTCAATATATTGAAAGTGTCAATGCCAAAACTTGACTGACTGATCAAAACACAAAGTGTGTAAATGACAGTAGTTCACAACCACTCCTTCTCTCCCACTCAAGTAAACCAGTGCTGATAATGTCTTGTCCTGCTATCAGACTTCATATGCACATAACATAGTGTTACACTTACACATAGAATTTATGAGCACAAATGTACAGTTAATGTATAAACAGTTCCATTTACATACTAAAATGATTATCACTTGAATACCACTCCCCTGATTATATTTTGCAATGTAATTTACCATGTTTACTACTAGTGTTATGATGTGTTTATTAGCATGGTGTGTCATAGATAATAATTAAGTGTAAGGTAAAAATTATGTCTTCAATTCTCTCACAAAGCATAGGAAAATATGAGCTTGATAACACAAGGCTACTAGGTTGCATGCTACATCAACTTAATGCTGCAAACTGACTCTCTAGCCCATTACTGCAATGTCTCTCATATACAGCAGGTCACAGCCATCGCAGATGTTTCTGTTGAGCAATGAGAGTACTTTGCCATATTTCTGCAAAGTACATGTGTGTCATGGAAACAAATGTTGTTGAAAGTTTTGTAAAAAAATAAATAAATAAATAAAAAAATAGCCCACCTCAACTTCAACCTTTTGAATAATACAGGAACCAAACAAGTTAGAATTTTGAAAGAAACTGCATTTTGAAGAGAAAAAAATGGAGAGTATACACCACATTTAAAATATTCAGTATCTATATTTGTTGAATAAATATATAAAATGCAACTTTGGAGGTTAGCGGTGCAGTATGACCACTATAGTTGACATTAGGCATCAAAAGGTTAATATGCAAAAGAACAAGGTAAAGAGAAGTTGAAAAAGATCAAATCACAGGTTGTGCTGGTCAACAGTAAAACTTAAAATTTTAATTTTTCTCCCATAATGTACAATTTATATTAAGTGGGAAAATAAACAGTCAAAATAAATGTATGTGAGTGTCCCAAACTCACAGTGCGGTTTGTGATGTTTCTTATCATCACTGTAAAGTGATGGGTGCATGCAACATCACAAAACCTAAGTCTTCCACAGAAACAAATTCTGTCATGATAAATTAATCCTGACACCTTTTTTCAAGGAATTAAAAGAAAAACTAAAACACAGTAGTCCAAGAGAAACTACCAATAGCTCATGATAAAAATTTCATTGTGTGCTACGATATATTTTCAAAAAGTGTGAAGCCCGCTTAGAAGCTGGAAGTGAGCACTTTGAACTCTTTAATTAAATAATGTTAGCTGCACAACAGGTGAAAATCAGCTATAAAATCCCAGTGGAGGCAGGCTTCACATAGAGTAAAGTTGCTGCAACAGCAGAAGTGCAAAGATTAGTGGGATACTCTAGACAAGAACTGCCTGAAATTGTTATTTGTTAAAGTTTGATGCACTAACAATAATTCCAGTTAGCCTTTTTAAATGCTAGTTTATTTTTAGAAGACAATGTAAACATTTATTACACATAATGACATAAACAATTCATAATTTAAAACACACCTTCCAGTGTACTTTTTATGGCATTTGATGGATGACTGACATGACTAGTATGTATATTTGCAGTTTTAAGATTAATGTTCCCTCATTAATTCTACAGCTTGTGCATGTACATGCCATTTCAGGGCTGCATAACAATCCACCTGCAACTGATGGTTTATATACGAAAACTGTAAGATAACTGTCAAGTACTCTCAACACTTCTACCCTTCTATCTCAAAAACATCAGAAACATTCTCCATTATTGTACAACATCATAAAGACAGAGGGAGAAACCTGAAAATCCCATACATAAATCATTCATGGAAATACAGGATAAGATAAAAAAATATTCTTCAACTCACATCATCATCAACAACACAAGTTAACAGATTATTTGCATTACCTTTTACAATCAATGACTATATTGTGCACATTGCTCACCTTATACTTTTCAACTTCCTGCAGTAACCTAACTGTTAGTGATGTAGTCTCACTGCCAGACTGAAGTCTTTCTTGCCACTGCTGTAGGAATTCTTCAAATTTGTAACTCTTGCTACGAAAGACAATCCATTCTTCTTTTGACATGGTTTCAATTCCTACAAACATCCAACAAGAAATTCCAGCAGTAACAGAAAATAGTGACTAACAAGCAGTTCTGGTCAGAATACAGAAGTAAGCCTACTTTCCTGCTGCATAAATTTCATCATGCAATATGAATTTTTAAAGTACTTGTTTACAAAGAGCAAATCTTGTGGCCACAACTTTAACATAAAAGAGCAGCCTGTGCAGAAAAAAAAAATGCAATCAATATTGTTGGTGTTGAATAGTCTCTACAATATTACTAATCCTAACAAAAGTGCTTGTTTCATTTTTCTACAAGTGATGGGTAATTCTGAGCAGAATGCATAGGGTTTGTGTGATCACCTCTCACTTCACTATTTTCAGTGTCCAAGATCTTGTTATTTCTAATTATAGGAAACAAAGAGTTATTTTTTTCACCTTGTAAAGAAGGCCTAAGAATGGCATTTATTTAATTAGATTCATACATTGAAGTACCAATTTCCTTCAATACATCAAGGTGCAATCTCAGCAGTGTCTTTTGTTGTGCTCTGTGTGTGTGTGTGTGTGTGTTTTGCCACACAAGTGCACATGGATCTGTAAAATGCAGTAATTCCTACATATGAATAAATTACCTGTGTTAAATTCATCAAACAAAGACCACATATTTTCATGTTTCTTGAGATCACTCTCCACCTCATCAACGACAGAAAACTCAGGATTTTCTATTCCAAAATTAGCAGAGTCTTGCCTGCAAGTCAGCAGAATAAACACTACAATTATCACATGACACTGCATCATAAAGTGTGGCAAAGTCACATTAGTTTGATCCTTACAGAAGTTTTTCTCTTGTCTGTAAGAGCAGCTCCCACTCCTGTCTCTTTTCACGCAGAATTTTGAGGCTCTTTTTTAGGACCTCAGGTCCACCATCCTGAAGGCTTGTCTCCCGAGGCTTCAGCTGTTCCCACCGCAACTGGAACTTCTCCACTTCACTCATGAAGTTTTCAATTTGTGTCATTAGATTACTTTTGATTCCTTCAACCTACAAGGATCAGTTTGACATCAATATATGTTGTCCCTGTACAATTTTGTAGGTAGTAAACCTCATTATATTTCCCTTATAATGAGTCAAATTATACATACAACTTTACTGATGGCAAAGAAGCTGACAAGTTTGATGTGTATTGGATCATGCATCATCTTTATAAATGAAGAATAAAATCCAACTAGATGCCACTTATTACTTTATTATGCTTATGTTAGACTCAACATGTTTCTGGCACCATTATGCCCACCAATGCTATCGTCGGGAGCTCCTGATGATGGGCATAATGGTGCCCGAACATGTTGAGCCTAACATAAGTATAACAAGTGGCATCTAGTTGGATTTTATTCTTCATTTAAGCTGACAAGTCTCTGTTCAAGAGTCATCCTTTTCCCTCAAAATTTGTCTTTAAAAAGGATTATCTGTTGTTACAATGTGTTTCCATTCTATTCATGATCATGCCCAGCTCTTCACAGAAAGAGTGACATATTCTGCTCTAGTTACATTTATATGTGTCAGATTAGCTTTCAGCTTCAAGACATTTTGTGAAGTTTTCATACCTCTTTTAGTTCCTCCATACTAAAACCATCAAAGCTCAAGTTTTTGAGGTCACAAAATACTAGGCCCAAGTTCCTGCCAGACAAAAGAATGCATCACAGCTACTACAGAATGGCAGTTACATTCTACACTAGACTACCCGTTTAACACATTCTGGGAACTTAAATACCCCTCACATTATAAAAACAATAAAAAGTATAGTCATTTTAAGCCACAAACAGAAAGATAAGAGCATTCATGTGAATCATTCAGCTGATAAACAAATAACAAACAGTATCTATGCACAATTACATACACTCATACTTATACATACTCTTTCTCATAGAACAAAGACATTACAGCAAATAACATACTGAACTGCATGCTGTATGACAGAGGACAACACATCAGTTAGAAGTAAAACCATATACACTTATTCTTTAAAATTCCACACAAGGCAAAATTCATGAACGTTTATTTAAACTTCATAGAAGTAACTGTTGTCCTGATGATTAAGCATACAAACAAATATAAATAAATATATTAATGTCATTCATAACACTAACATTTATGTAAAAGGTACTAATATTGAGTAATATTATGTCATGTTGCTTTTATGGATGTGAAATTTGAACCCCCACAAGCAGTTCTAAGAATACGAATTAACAAGTTCAATACATACCTGTTTGCTGAGAATATACTGATGGTTATCTAACACTGTCTGAAAGTTGTCCCACATGCCAGCCATACGGCTCACTTGCTCCACCCTCTCCTTGGTCCAGCTTGCAAGGTTCTTATTTTTCTTCTCAGCCTCTTCAAATATTAACCGCATCTGCATTCAATACAGAGTTCTAATGAGAATCACAAACAGTCTGGGTCATATCTCACATTTCAAAGTTCTTAGAAATCAAGATTTAGAACAATAAATAATTAATATTTCAACATGCACTTATTAAGGAAAAATCAATACCGTACTATTCTAATAAAGTAACATGGCAATACAAATAATGGTAAATTATCAATGCTTTCAAGTTTATAAAATATTTTCACATTCTAACCATGTAACCAAACATAAGGAATTACAGTTTCAGGAAATTTAAATTTCAGCAGACTAACCCAAATACCATTATTCCCAATTGATTTATTTTAAGGAAACCTTAACTTAAAACACATAGTTAAATAAAACTATCAAATTTGACACAACTATCACCAAACTATCATACAAAATTTTCATACAATGTTAAAGATTTATTTTCCCCTTCTACTACATTATAAACAAGAAAGGCAATGCACATATAAATATAATGTTGAGGCACATTGAAGTAACCACTGCTGCCATGAAAATCAATAATTATTGCATATTCTGAACATGTGTCTGTAGCTATACATATCCAGCATGCAAAACACACATGCCATTTACATTGTCAACTGTGACCTGTCTGGCTGTACCATATTTTTCCACATTATCCCATAAACAGAATGATTGTTGGAAATAAAGTTATTGAACATAAACTGTGTGTTTTGATTTTCTCTGCAGCTTTTTTCTGACACACTTCTCATTCTAAGACAAATTGAGCAAGATAAATGTCTTCATGTACAGTACCCATTATTCTTGTCAGTTTTAATGAAACTTGAATTTTTTTAACAGATTTTCAAATAAATAATCAAATATCAAATTTCACGAAAATCCATCCAGTAGGAATTGAGTTGTTCCATGCTAACAGACAGACACATATGATGAAGGTAATAGTCACTTTTCGTGATCTTGCTACCATGCCTAAAAACTGTTTCCTGATTTATAGAAACAGTTAACAGAAACTAAGTACGTACAAAAAACTTACTTTAAATAAGAAGCCAGTAAAGTTAAAGTTCACTGTGATCGTATTTCACACTATATTATAAATATACAGCAATAAAAAAAAAAACAAATATCCACCATTAATTATTTTCAATACTGCAGAAGCTTTTGGTGGTATGTTGATACAAATTCTAGATAGACAAAATGTTGATAGTGCATGTTAGGCAACAAGTTTTCAAAGTTATTCTGACATTTCAAAATTCTGTACTACATACACTGCGATTGTTATGATAGATAATCTGTCTGTATGCATTGAGACACTCATTGTGAAGTTCTCTTACAATATGCTCTGAAGAGTCACTACATACAGAGACATATATCAAAACAGGATTGAATGCTTGAAGCTTATAACTTACTAACTATTCAGATAATTTTTTAAACTTAGTTTTCTTGGTTCACATTTCCACAGCTGTGCAACAAATAAAACACATTACCTGTGGAGTAGTCTTCATGATTTCTGCATGTTTAGCATTTGCTTCACCAATCTCTTCAACAGTTTGTGGCTGTCTTGAAAGTATTTCAGATGACTCTGTTGTAAATTTCTCAATAATTCCAACATCCCTCACAATAGAGCTCTGCAGTGAACTAACCACCGTGTCCCAGTAGTGACGGTTGTGCAACTCTATCTCTGCACGGACTGGCAGGAAGCTCACCGAGACGCAGTCGATCTTCTCATCAGTACTTTAAAAATTAATTCAGCCAAGCACATACGTCATTAACAAACTACTTCCCGCAGCCTCTTTTATAAATTTATATTTCCGACTTGCTCCACTGATACAGACGTTCACAGTGACATGCCAATGTCACATTGTCATAAGCCACAAATATAAATTCACTTGTCTACTTAAAACTTAGATTGTTAAGTTCTTTCACTGGTACACACAGCTAAACAGACAACAAAATATTTCAGTAGAAATCAAACACTAGTAGCGAAAAATACAACTGGAAGTAACAAGAAAACACTTAAAAGGTAGGTGCTAACATATACAGGTAAATTTTCAAATTCGTTGCTAGTCTAAAGTTATTTTTCTTTTGTCTGAAATAGTTCGATATGACTTATCGTTCAATTACAAAGGCCTGAACACTTACTATTATGCAAATCAAAAATGCAAAGAATCTTGATGAACTGGATAAACTGTTTATAACAAACAACTTAATGAATGTACTTGAGAACGGAGGGTGCCAACCAACGGTTTCCTGAAACCACTACCCTAAGAACAGAAAAGGAAAGAAAGAGAAAGAAGGAAAGCTGTACTTATTTAACTTATAAAGGTTTTGGGTAAGTCAGACAGCAGTCAGCAGTGATTAAGAAATCCTTCTTAATGAGCCTAATATTGCACAAAAACTACAAATTATGAAATTCATTATGAAGTTTTCTCCACATTAGTGTCACTTCACCTCTCTTAGGTTCAAATAGTCTTCTCAGCACTTGCAGCATATATGGGGGAAATGAGATATGCATACAAAACTTTTGGCCTGGAAAATTTGAATAAACAGATCGTTTGAGATTTTGGCATAGACGAGTGCATGATATTAAAAGTGATCTCAGGGAATCAGCATGTGAATATTTGAGTTGGTTTCAAATCACTCAGAAGAGGTACCACACAATATTCAGGTTCTACAAAAGGAAGGAACCTCTCACCAGCTGAGAATTTATCATATTTCTACAAAATACATAGTAAATTATAATATTTGCATATGTAGGAAAAGCTGGATACAAATAAATTTATTTGAATGAATAATACATTAGAAATAGAAAATAAGATGTAAATAAATGGAATACAAAACACATAAATAGTTTGTAATTTACAGAATGTAGAACAGTGACTAAGCTCATTTTAAACAAATTTCTCAGATTAGTCAATAATTACTGAGCATGTTTGGGATTTTGATAAAGCATCTTACGTTGGGAGCTTTGCAATTTCCTGACTCCATGTTTTTGAAGCTCGAAAGTTATGATCCCAGTCCTCAGAAGTATGCAGATGTTGGTCAGCCAGATTATCTAAATCAACTGAACCCAGTGCAACCCACTGCAACCATCGATCTTTCACTGCATTCAAACGTCCAAATAATTCTTCAGCTTTGGCAAATAACTGGCCATACCTATGTGCATTTCTGTTACCAACACACAAAATAAAGATAAATATTCATAGTCTAAATCTTCCATTAATCTAAGAATACAAGAAATTAAATTCTATTTCACCATGTATATTACCCTGCACTGTTATTAGCTAAATCAGTGAAATGCCAACAAATTTTTTGGTTGCTAAAAACTTAATTCTCCAGTCACTTTACATAACACATGGGTTCTGACACAAGTACACACGTAAACACATTTATGAAATATGAATATTCGTGATATTAATGGTACCAGTATATTACAGGAGCAGAGATGGGATGAATAAGGATTGTACATATACATTAAACAAAACACTACAGCTTACCTAACACAGGGATCAGTGTATAACAAATGGAAAAATTTGCTAAGGTTAAAGAAGACACAAAGATAAGCAGCGTGGGTGGAAACAACAGATGAAAGGTTACAAGGGGATGGATATGTGACATTTTAATAGATCCAGATGATGGTCAGAGAAAAAGTGTTTCATTTAATAATGATGTCAGTTACTAACATTTTACAGCAGTTACAGTAGATGAAAGAAAGACAAGTATGGAGCAATGTTGGAATGACATGGACAGCAAAATACCGAAGTAGTCACAGACAAAACCTGTCTCAATGTCCTTTATCCAATATCAACCCCATGTGGACTGGTATGGGATCAAACCTGCTCAAGATGAAAATGTGCGATTTTGTCATCGTAAAACTACAAGTTTATCATCCAGAAACCATGTATTACTATCAGATACTTATGAAATTGATTAATTAATTAATTAAAGTGACGAATTTCATACAGGAACAATTCAAACACACCAATCATGATATCTGTAATGTACTCCTTGTATTAAACCACTCATGCATGTTGGCATAAACTGGCATTATTTTTACCCTCTGAAGTACGGAAATTATTTTCCATCTATTGTTCCCCAAGTTCTGAAGGAGCAATGGCTTTTGGAAGGCTCCCAGGCTTTAGCCATTTGTCCTTCTGGTAAGAGCAGTGTGTAGATGACGGTGAGTATGGTGTATTCCACCAATGCTCCATACTCACTTTTGCAGTATGAAATTCATTTGAACAACATTTAAATATCCAGTTTGTAACTGACAGAAACATATTGCTTTCCTGTTACAGAGACAAACTTTTAGTGAAATTTAGGAAAATAATTACTGTTTACTGCAAGAAGCATGCCAAACATAAAAAAAATTTTGAAATTGCCCACAAATGGGAAAAACACTGCAGAATGCATGGCCTTACTGCCAGCATTTTGGCACCATAGTTCAGATGACGGAATTACAACAAGCCAGCAATGACAAATAGCCCATACAACAAGTAAAGTTTCATTCTGCATGCATAACATGTTTCTTTTCTAAACTGATGTTGGGTGACCAACAAGAAAACAAAGATGTAGTAAAAAACCAGCATGAAGTGCATTATAATAATGATAACATACAAGTAAAACTAACTACATGTGTCACAAATTTTCATCAATTTTTATTTTAAGGAGTTCCCTTTAAAAAATTAAAAATGTGCAGTTTATACCAACCCTGCAATCAAACAATGCAAGCAATATAAAATCAATAATGTTATGTACTATAAGATCACTCAAGTAGAACATATAAAGATTACATTTAGAGAGCGAAGCGCAAAACTGTAACCATCCTGCAGGTAAATAAATGAAAATAACATAAAATTAATTGCAGGTAGCCCTTGTTTTATGTGCGTTTGTTTTATGCCTATTTACTCCACTGTCTCTTGCCAATTTATGCCTCTTTTTAATTTTTATACGCTCTCTCTCTCTCTCTTTTCATTTAATAAATTTTGACTGGATATGCACAAATGACATGCACATCGCGTGCTGGATAACTAAGGCTACAGATACCCACTCAGAATATGTGACAATTATTACTTTTCCAATGCAATAATGGTTACATAAACACACCTCGATGTTATGTTATATGTACATTTCCTTCCTTGTTTGGTCTAACTACAAACGCCACAATGACAGATCCAACTGCAGAACTAAAACACTGACATGATGTTGAATAAACACAGCAATACTCTTTATGGTGGTAAAAGGTATGATCTTTGGATAATAAATTTACTGAGTACACAAGCCTGTGAGAGTGGATTTAATCATCCATGATAACAATATGGAAAACCAACCATTACAAGTGTGCAAACTACACAGAAGGCAGGAACAGAAAAACAGAGATGATGATGAATGACACAACACCTAACATTACATATTTCTTAAGGGAATATCATTTTTTATTTATGCTCACTTTCTCAGGAACACAACTAAGCCATAAAACATGGGCTATCCCCAATTACTCTTCAAGGTGTCTAGCACAATAAAGCATTCAGAGTTGCATTTTCTTCATGGTACTTGCCTGTCAATAATAGCAGGGAATATAAGGCCTTCATTACTTTCACTAACACCTCGAAAATTATTAGGAATTGCCAAGAAACGCTTCAACTGTCCATAGTATTTCATTCTAATTTCCTCCATTGGTGGTCGAAATTGCAACTTCTGCTGTCTGACAAGGAAACAAAATTATATTATTAGTATGCCTTTATTATTAATTGATGTGTTGATTACTGATACCTAATGGGTACAGCTGACAGTCAACCCACCGATATACCAACTCCACTTTTATTTCTGGAAGATGTTCATTTAGTGCTTCAAGTCCTACTTGATATTGGTGCTCCAATGCCTTATACAGCTGCCGATCCCAATGTGCTCGCCAAGACTTCATATTAGAGAAGTTCTGAAAGTACAGACACCATAAAAATCACACTTATTCTTCAAAAATTAATTCCTGTGTACAAATAACTATGTAGTTTGGCATATCTTACATTCTGAGTAAGGTGTGTGTCTGTAATAATATAACCTTAAAATAAAATTATACATAGTGTTACATGATTAACTTATTTAGGACTAATAAACTAATACCAAAAACCACCAAATAAATCAATATTTAAAATCCAATATAGTTAAATATAAAATGAGAAGCATTTTACATGTTCCAACACTACCAGCACCAATTCAAGGGATGAGCTTCAATTTATGGAAACTGCTGAAAGTTCATTACAACATCAAAATGCAGTCAAAATAAAGGTAAGGCAAAGTTGTCCTAGTGTGTGCCACATGTCACAGTATACGATATGGGCCAGAGGTATACCAAATTTAACAAAATTCAGTGACATAATTACAGAATTGTGTTTGACAAATAAAGCCATAAATCTACAAACCTGGCCTTCAACTTCACTCATAATGTTTCGTATATCTTTTAGGCCCTCCTTCCACTGTTGCTGATGTCGAAGTAAATCAGTGTTCATTAACATTATCACCTACAATAAAAAGTAATTTTAAAAGACTGGTAAAATACATTATCAAAATCAGTCTTAAATTCTTCACAGCACATTGTATGTGTTCCACACTCTTTCTGCATCACCTTCAGGGTCGACCATTTAAAGCCCTGTGGTAACAACACACACAACCTGTTCTTACATTAAGAAATTCTGCATTCCACCTACATAACGTATTTCAGTGCTTTGTACAGTTCTCAGAATAAACAGTGATAACTGCCTTATACAGCAGTACTATTTAAATAGTTAGCCTCACAAGTGAAAAGCAAATAATTTGCAATCAGTTTCCACTTGATCTCAAATAAAGAGAATATCCTCTTAACAGATTAGTTTTATCATTCATATGTGAACTGTTTCCCCACACAGTAAGATACAAAATTTTATAAGTAATGTAGAAGATCATCAATCTTCAAAGCATTAAATATGTGAAGTATCTTTTTTATAGATCCTCCAACATTTGACCCATCTTGGAATAAATATTTCCTAATGTTTATCTTTATAACAGAAACAGCATTGTAGGTATGTAAGAAAAATTAGAAGAACATAACATTTCCAGTTACCTAAATCGTAATGTTCATAACAAACAAACAATAAAGCTGAGAAACATTGGTAAAACAACTCAAAAGAAGTTCATTTGAATGCTTCACTTTCTGGTAATAAATAGAGCCCATACATTTCTGCACCAGGTTTGTGCACTCTAATCATCTTAGCTGTTTGATCATGACTAAATTTATTATCAAAGTGACTAACTGTATCACCTTATCTCTGATTTGGGCATGATATGAAGCGAGTTTGTTGTTCTCCCTGGACAGCCTCTCAACTGCAGTCTGCAGTCGTACAATGTATTTGTCCACAGCAGCTGTATCACTCCATGTAACTCCATTTTGTTCCTGTACTAAACGAGCCAAATCCAGAGCAGCTTCCAGCATCATTGGTCTCTGAGAGGCAATCATACGGTCACCAATTGTATTGTGGAAGTTTGCAACCTGCAATCATAAAAATAGAGGGATCATATCAGTTATCGACTATTATTGTACACAAACCCCTAGAACAATGCTGTTGCCTACATTTGCATCATTTTCTGATTACACACTTGGTCACAGTAATAGTACACAAACATAGATGCTAGTTTTTTTTTACATTCATTGTTTCGTGCATCATTATAATTGTTCCAAAATAATTACCAACAAGATGACACTTATGGACTATCCTTTATTTCAGGGTTAGTTGTCCTTCACTCTACATGTTTCGAGCTCCTGAAGCTCGAAACATGTAGAGTGAAGGACGACTAACCCTGAAATAAAGGATAGTCCATAAGTGTCATCTTGTTGGTAATTATTTTGGAACAATAGATGCTAGTTTTTAGATTTTTGCAGTGGTGCAGTTGAGGTCTCTCCAGTTCTGGGATATTGCACATTGTCACTAGGTGTTTGGTGTCCTATGTTTTGAGATAACATACTGGTCCTCTTTACAACAGTGGAACATCAAGTTCTTCCTTGGAAATTCAACACTTTAAGATCACCTGGTGATGCAGCATGATATCACAGAACAGAAAACACAAATACAGATGCTATGAGGAGGAGTAGCTGCCTTAGCTGTACTTGTATTCACCAAACCTATGATGTTACAGAGGTAGAAATAAAAATGATAGAGGTGAAGGTAATGTTGCTAATGTGCTTAAGTGCTACACCATGAAGACAGGTGAGGGAATGGAGGTACAATTCTATGCCTTCATAATCTCAAAACCAGAAGGAGTGAAAGTAGTCAGCTTTGCACACTATTCAATTTGACCCCCAGCAAAACAACAACCAACCCCACTATAAATGAAAATGGGCAATATGCAGATCCAGTCTGAGTGCTGCTGTGATGATTAAAACCACTCCCACTGTGAGGACTTGAAAACCCCAGTGATCCATCCCAACACCCAGTCACTTTACTGACCGGGATGTAATACCAGTCCATGTTGTCAGAGGTAAAATGTAAGCGAAATTATAGTTAAAAATTTACAAATTGCAATTTTTTTTAAAGCTATGCATCATTACCAGGCCCAGACTAAGGGTTGGGTCAGCTGGACAGCTGCCCAGAGCTTTAAACTACAAGGGGCACAAAAACATCACTGGAATAATTGCAAATATGGTGCTAGTACACTCAGGTTTCCACATGCAAAAGAATTTCTCTGAAAATTAAATTCAATTTGGGCACACTCCCTCCAAAAAGGTCTGGCAGCACTGTCCTAAGCCGAAATAGTAAATAATTTCAGTTTGAAAGGCTGCCAAAATATTAGCCTGCCCAAGCCACCAACATGCCTTGGGCCAGCCCTGATTGTTACATACATGCTTTTGGCGCAAAAAAGCACTGTTCCATGGTAAGAATTACAGTGATTAATATAGAAACTTACCTTCATTTGATGCATAAAATGCATTGTTAAACAGAAATATGTACAGAATATAATAATTGAGACACAACAATGTTGAACATTTCATTGTTTCAAATGTGCATATCTAGATATAATAAAAATTTCAACCTCATAAAAATGTAAAGCCAATTTGTTATGTTAATCAGTGTTATTCACACTTCACCTGTGCCTCTCAAGACAAACCCATAAACACATGGAGAGTCAAGTAGCAATTTTTAATGGTATAGCCTCCAATCATGCATCACTGGCTATGAATGGTTCACCTTAACAAAAAAGAGACAAAAACTGCTTCTTTTCAATAGCATCATACATAATAATACAGTAAGTTCCAATTGCAACATCATGATCTACTGAACTATTGAATAAATCTCTGCAAGATACACATTTTTAGAAAGTTTCTGACTCAGCATTTATGGTAATCTCCTCATTTTCATTCATTCATTAATTCATTTATTTTCATTCTGTAGATCCGTACAGGGTTAAGTTAACCCTTAGGATATAGAACATGTCATAAGGAATACATTTACAATTGTCATACATTTGAATATACAACAATATCTATCACTATATACAGGTTAGCTTAAGAACTACGTTTGTCTACATTTGTCAAGACATATTACAATATTTCATATTACATATCACTATATATACTTGTTACTAATTGTTAACAGAAATCATAATTGGAGTACAAAGCAGAGACATTAAGTACATAACACTGTTTCCTTATAATTTAGGTTAATATAGTTTAAAAAAACTTAAGATACTGGGTCCTAATGCTTAATTATGTCTTTAATCAAGATACTCCTCTACTGAATAAAATGAGTGTGAGGAAAGAAATCTTCTCAAAAAAATTGTTTTTTTCAACAAAAAGCTTCCTTGTTTTCATTCATTCCTTCTCAAAAGAACTTTTTTTTAACATAAAGCTCATGTTTTAAAATTTAAAGTGCTGTCTCTACTGAAAGCCATGACAATTACACGAAACAGGTTAGCTTCCCTTTGCCTGCAGTGGTAGAAGCACAAGCACTGAATAGCAGCAGATGTTAGTGGATCTAGAAAAACTATCCTTATAACAAGGATCCAGTTGTGTCAATCAATTCCTACCATTTCCTTCCAACTGTGGTGAACATAACTTCTGATTAAAATCCCCTTTGCTATGACAATCAACATGGCTCAAGGTCAGATGCTTAAATGTGTTTGAATACATCTACCATTGCCTCTTCCCCTCCCCCCATTACCAGCACTATATGGCATTTTCCCAAACCTCTTCACTTAACAATGTCACTGTTGCAATTGTTAAAGGGCATAAACAACGTGTAGAAAATGATAGATTGATAACATCAAACATCAAAAAGTGCTTTACAGATTCAAATACATAAATAAATCTTTGTAGATTAAATATGTCATCGTTTCTATATGTGAATTACTCATATGAGTACAACTAGTATATTACATTATATTATTTATATTTCAAAGTCTCACAACTGCTAAGTTCAGTGGGGTATGACACAGTAAATTCAAAGATGTGAAACAAATATGGGTCTCATTTTGAAATAAATACAGCAACAATGTGGAAAGTATTAAACACCCAAAGCATATCAAGAAATTAATAATGTAACTATGGCACATCATTTCTAGCACCATTCAGTTTTTGGACTATGTCCATTGGTCACTGTTTAAGAATACAAAAATGAAACACAACGTTTTGGAGACAGGCTCTGCCTTCATCAGCTGGTTAAAGGGGTGGAGGAAGCATCTACTCAGTTGGCCACAAACAACAGAAATAGTCTGTCACTTTCAACTTTGTCTTTTTAAACAGTGAATGATGAATGATAAATGCTGGAAGTAATATAACTTACCTGTTCTAGAGCTTTTGCTTGTCTCATGAATTTCTTAGCAAGATCTGCTGTCTCCTGAATTTTCAGTGGTATCTTGTATCCTAGAACAGTAAGCTGACGCACCTCCCTCACCAGTCGAACTAAGTGTGGATCATAGTTCACATGCATCAACTTGCCTTGATAAAACTGAACCACTGGTTCATCAGTACACAAGCTGTGAACATGAGTATGAAGTCGTACTAACTACAGTCAAATATGTTACAGAACAACAATTGCAAAGCCCTCCTTGCACAATTGCACTGTCTACCATCAAAAATCAAAAATGCTACAAAAGAAATACAATTCAATAATACATCATCTACTACAACATTACACTACACCTTGAATCCAATGAAAACTTTAAACAGGTAAATCTCTACTGACTTCTTGCATATAAGCAAACTATTCATTTTCCATCTCTAAAAATGCTGTGATCAAACATATAAACATTCGGCACATATTGCTTACCAAGAATAATGGACATGAATATATTTAAACAGAGACAGCCAATGAAGATAGACACTTTCTTATTATCACAATATTATGTTATGTTGATTTGTAGTCAGGAGTCTTTAATTACAGAATTTTTAGATAATATCAATATAGCAGTTTGGTCACTAATTTCATTAAATTGCATGACAGCAACTCCAAACAGCATACAGTGTGTATGGAAATGTACATAAACATCAATGGAAAGACAGTTCAAACATGTAGGGAGTGGCAGTGTCTGATTTTAAGGCACTTCATTTGTCTTGAGTACAATTTTCCAACCAGCAGCAGGTCACTGAGATATCCTAGAGCAGCAACATTCAACCTGTTGTTTGTAAGGATGCCTTGTATGGACTGTACAGTTAAGCAAATAATTACACACCCTCACATCTACATGCCCACAACTACAGTCATGCACATTCAAATGACACCCACGCTCACACCACCACCACTTCCGCATCCTGATACACTGCCATGCACCTCAACAAACCACCCCACAACAACACACCCAACACCTATGCACGCACGTGCACACACACACACACACACACACACATACATATGCACACGCACCCACATCCACACACCTACACCCACCTCCACCCAACTCAACACCACCCATACCCACTTTAAACTTGCGCCAACACCCCATTCACTACAGCACCACTAGTAAGCCTCACACCCATACACCCCAATGTCACACCTACACAGTCGCCATGCGGACAGTCAAAAATTCATCCCTGTCTGCTGCTGTTTCATTACTTGGCAACTGTTTAATTGACAAAGCAAACATTATACAGCACCACATAGCAAAAACACAGAAAATTACTTAAAAGATACATGTATTAATAAGAGTGTGTTAACATATCAATTCATTATTTAAAAGCAGTTTGTTTTAAAAAATGGCCACTTAAAGAGTGGGTGCTTTGGTCAGTGTACTGCAATACACATTACCCTTCCTGCTCCTGCTAGAACTGTTGACAGATGCATAACAGTCATAACAGTATATATTTCACCTGAGAGTTTTGTTGTGAATGGCAGCCCCTACATCCCGTGTCCAGTTATCAAACTGATCTGTGTGGTACTCCTTCAGGTCTCTCAGAACTTCACCCACTGCTCTGTGCAACTCTGCATAACCTTGCAAGTCATTCAAAAGCTTGGCACTTGTAGCCTCAATGTCTCTCACCTAAATACAACACATTACCAAGTAAGTACTTTAGAAAGGTTCAATTAAAACACATTAAAATACTTTAGATTAACTACAAAGACCGTTTTCTTGCAAGAAATGTGAAAAGCAAAACTCAATATATACAAAATCATACAATAAGAGTTTTATCTCTTCATCCATACCCCAAGATTACATGTGACTGTTCAACATTATTAGATATAAATGTGACAGTTTTAAATAAAGGGGTTTTAATGAGATAATATGAAATTTAAATCATGTTTGTGTTTTTAAACTGCTTTATACTACTCATATATACAGTATTTTGTACAAGAAATGAAATGGTTATAAGTTAAAATGATAATCACTATCATTACAAACCACAGGAAAATATGTATGGAGGCATTACTTTCTGAATGCCTAAGTAATCACATTTTTCATGTTCTGAAATTGAAACATTCACAGTTACCTTGCACTCAAGCTGGCGAACCCAGTAGATGTTTCTGATAACTTCTGGCATATCCAGCAGCTTATTGTACTCTCTGTTCTGTCCCAAACCAAAGTTTGAATTCACACTATGAATGTACTCTCTCAACAAACTCAGCAGGTTTTCTCTTTCAGCAGTCAATGTGTTTTTCACGCTTGGCCTTTCAATCAGTTCTTGATAACGTTTGAACTCATGCAGAAGCTAGGAGAATAGTTAACAACTTTAAGCACAAAGAAAATAACCATTAAATCAGAAAATGGGTGGGCACCAGAACAGGTCTAGACATGGTAGGAAAGAAAAATATTTCATCCTTCCTTATATCAACCTTGTGGTCAATCAACCCCTACTGCATTAAACTATCTTTGTTCAACTTACAACAAATAAAGACACATAAAACTCATGCATATAACTGTTATATGTTGAGCTTCATAAAACTCCATGAAGAACTCAATACATTTACATAAATATACATTTAAATTCTGAAATGCACTTGAAAATTAGATGAAGTGAACAGCAATATTCATATAACAGAAGTTACATCAAAATCTGTCACAAAATGTAAAAGAGGTATGAAATCAACTATGACCATGTCAGTCTAAAAGGTACAGCAATCCCATTACAGGCCTGGATAGGCCCTGAGGTTTCCAGTAGGTTGAGGCCCACAAATTCCAAGACAGTTGGCATGTGAAGGAGGTTGTCAGCCCTACACACCGACCGCCTTTACCCCCAGGGATATTTATTCCTGGTACTCATTTCTATTAGAGGTTGAGTCAACCCCAGGGCCACAGTGCAGCTGGAAGGATTACGTCAATGAAAAATTCCATTGACACCATCAGGAATCAAACCCGCAACCTTCCGGCTTGTAGCGCATTGCCTCAACCAACTGCACCACCGTGTGCACCCGTCAGTCTAAAAGGTATTCTTAAAATAAAATAAATTAAGCTAAAAGAATAATATGTCAATAATATTTTATATAGGCATAATCAAACTGAGTTTCCCAAGATCTGAAGTTCTCACATCAGTGTTGCTGGTGACTGAAGTCCCTGGGATGTGACACTGTGTCGATGTGTGAATATTTCCAGACATTTCACTGGACTGTATGAGGGGGTGCTGGTAAGTCCTTAGCCCAACCAGGAAGGAAACAAGCTACAGGGACCAAACTTGGGATTTATTCAACATCCTCCCCACGAAGCTCAATACACTTCTTAGCCCATTGCTCTAACTTTTGCAAGCCACTCAAATAAAATTCAGAGGGTTGTCCATCCAACCAGGTCTCCGCGGCAGCAATGACCTCCGCATCAGACGAAAAAAGGGCGATCTTTCAATTGTTTTTTCAGTCCAGGGAAAAGGCAGTAGTCCGATGGGGCCAGATCCGGAGAATAGTGTGGATGATCAAGACAATGGAAGCTCAGGTAGGCCAGTTTCTTCTGGGTTGCAAGTGCCCTGTGAGCCAGGGCATTGTCATGCAAGAACAAGACCCCCTTGGTGAACTTCCTGCAGCGTTTTTCCTTCAAAATGTCTTTCAATTGCACCAGCAGAGATAAGTAATAATCCACGTTGATAGTTAGGCCTTTTGGAAGATAATCAATGAGGAGAATGCTGTCTTGATTCCAAAATATCGAGGCAAGAACTTTTCCAGCAGATTTTTGCACTCAGAATTTTTTGGGGCAGGGTGAGCTGCTATGCCACAATTCCATTGATTGTTGCTTTGTCTCCGGGTCATAGTGATATAACCAGGTTTCATCCATGGTCACCAATCGTGACAGGAAATCATTTGGATTGCACCAAAAAAAAATCCAAAAGTTGCTCAGACAACTGGCAACGTTGAAGTTTTTGATCCGCATTCAGGCATTTTGGGACCCACTTCACGGACAGCTTCCACATGTCCAAATCTTCATGAATGATGGACCCAACCCACTCACATGAGATGCCCAGTTGCTCAGTTATTGATTTAGCCAAAATACGGTGGTCTTCCAAGATTAGCTCGTGAAGATGAGGCACATCACAAGTGGAAAATCACCATGTTTAAACTGAGCCACCCAGTTTTTGACGGTGGCATATAATGGTGCATGTTCCCCTAATGTTTCTGTCAGAATGACATAAATTTCCTTATGGGAAAAAAACTTGATGACAGCTCGCGTCTCCATGTTGTTGAAATAGCGCGCATCACCTGACATGCTTCCTTTCAGTCTCTGTAACAAGAAAAGACTTGCAATTCGGCACATGAACAGACCCCTCTTTCCAATGACACTATTGATTCCGTCCTACGACATCAGGAAGTAGGTCAGGCTAAGGACTTATCAGCACCCCCTTGTAGTGCCTTAAACTTTATGGTCCAGCAGTCCAAGAAGAATAGCCATGAAGCGAAAGGCATCATGTTTATTATATAAGTGTGGATGATAACAGCCCACTTCCCATTCTCTCCTTTTCCTGGAACTTCTGTATTCTCCTTACTGCACATGCACTACTAACCACAGAGAAGCCCCGGCCTCTACACCCATTTCCCACCACAACCCAAACAGTTCCCACCATCAGTAACTCACACACCCAATTCTTGAACTTTCTGTGTAGCCTAACAACACACCTGTCCCAGCTGGCACACAGAAAAGTTGCCCATTGCATATCACTACCACATCTATTGGTTCACCACCCATTCTATCCTTTTGCCACCCTTATACCCACATCTATATAATACACCCTGTCCTACCAAACAGCTTATTCTTCTTGGACTGCTAAACCTTGAGGTGAAGGCATTATATTACCGCAAAAGACTTGAATCCTCACGATGAGTTTTACCAAAATGAGCCAGATAGTTTAATCACTGTTATTTCTGTACAGATGGACAGACATGTCAAAATATATGATTTTTCCAGTTTTAAAAATACACCTACAAATAGTTTCTTTTTAAATTGTCATGTATTTACATGTTACATTAGAAGAAAAGGAAGTAAAAATTTTGCTCATGATAGTGGCAGATAATTCTATACTAGACAGCTACATATTTTACTACCATTGATGAGCTGCTACACACATTTCTCAAAGCCCAATAATAATTCTGGCTTTCTATATCTTTTTGATTATACAAGATATTTCTGATGCAAGGCCACATTCCAAGCTGATTTGATCTCATGCATTCCAAAATTAGGAAATAAGTTTTGCTACCATGATAGTTGTATTGTTGTGCTCCATATACCACAATAATTTGCATAACAACACAATGTGTCAGAATGAACAGATGAACGTGTTGAAAGACTGTCCCAAGCTGTCTTTTGCATTTAAAAAAATTACAAATTTTGAAATACACAACAGCTTTATGATCTGTCCTCCTCACCAAACATTATTCAGATGATCAAATCAAGAATAATGAGATAAGCAGGGCATGTAGCAAGTATGAGGGCGAGGAGATGTGCATACAGGGCTTTGGTGGGAAAACCCGAGGGAACTCTTTCCCCAGGCATAGATGGGAGGATAATATTCAAATATATCTTCAAGACCTGGGATGGGGGAAATGGACTGGATTGATGTGGTACAGGGTTGGGACACGTGGTGGGCTCTTGTAAATGTGGTAATGAAAGTCCAAGTTCCATAAAATGTAGGAATTTGACTAGCTGAGGACCTGTTAGCTTCTCAAGAAGGACTTCGCTCCATGGAATTAATTAATTAGTCATATTTTGAAATGCAATGAGAAAAAAATTCCTGTCCAAAATGAAATATAAACATGTACCTGCAAAGTATTTGCATTCACAGTCCGCAACTGGACCTGCAGTTTTCCAGCTACCCGTTCTTCAGTCAGCATGAGAGATTTCTCAAACTGTTTCACAGAAGCTCTCCATAGTCGATCAGTGTATGGATTATACTGGATTGGGTTTAGTCCCAAAAAAGGTTTAAAAGTGTCGTTTGTCCTCAACTCTTCCTGCTCTTTGTGGGTTAGCAGTCTTGTTAGTTGTTGATGAACAGTTCTTAAATCCAGGATCTAAAAATTAAAAAAGTAAGGCAATAAAATTTAAGATTCTTTTGTCTTAAATCTCTCATAACTGCTGTTTGAATTTAGAATGCATTCCCAAAATTCATTTCAGTCAAAACTTTTCACTAATTTCCTGTTCATCTTATTTATCTCACTCTGCTTCAAAGCCACAGACTTCAAAGCTGGGAGGGTAAAATTTCAAAATTCATATTCAGCCACTCTGAGTCCTTTCCTAACTAAATATTATTAATTCTTGAATTATAATTATTGTATTCCTTAACCCTTCAGCATGGGGGCATTTAAAACCCAGTTCACACTGTGATGTGGGAAGGTTTTTCTATGGGGTATTTAAATTTTGAGCTAAATTGTGCAGGAGTCTATTCAAAATAATGTAGCGTTGTTAATAGTGGTTGGATTTCGATGAAACTTAAAACAAAATATTTAGGAATGTCTAAGCTTTTCGAATATCCAATCAAATCTTACCTTACAAATTTAACTTGGTGTGAAATGCCTTGAAACATTCTTCAACACATAGGGCTGCTTCACATTCAGGGCACCAAAACACTGTCTCCTTCCTTCTATTGTTTTTGTAACACACTACACACCTCTTT
>Ga0123354_10002704_pt1 | contig 23760 bp, 17 predicted proteins | sample TergutLab28metaG_2_FD_97872 | JGI IMG/M metagenome (GOLD analysis project Ga0123354, IMG submission 97872) | Labiotermes labralis P4 segment gut microbial communities from Petit-Saut dam, French Guiana - Lab288 P4 | ecosystem: Host-associated > Arthropoda: Insects > Digestive system > Gut ... | reverse complement strand
TTCACGGAACCCGAAGGTTCATTACCGCACTCACAAGCCTCCGCCACCTGTCTGTATCCTGGGCCAGCCCAATCCAGTCCATATACCCACATCCCACCTCCTGGAGATCCATCCTAATATTATCCACCCATCTACGCCTAGGTCTCCCCAATGGCCTCTTTTCCTCCGGTTTCCCCACCAAGACCCTATACGCCCCCCTCTCCTCACCCATACGCGCCACATGCCCAGCCAATTTCATTCTTCTAGCTTTGGCATACCTACCTATCGATAAAGTAGAAGAAAGTTGGCTTATGAACATGGAAAATGTCCTGAAGAATAAGAAATTAACGTTATTTCTCGATTATTTTATCGAGCAATTGACGAAGAACCAGCATATTCTCGTCGTGATTTGTAATGTAAGTATGCATTGGCATAGGGCCGTCAGAGCTGTCGAGGGTTGGAATTCCACACTAAACAGAATTACAGGAAATCGGCGGCCTGCTTTTATTCTGCTGGTAAAGAGATTAATGGGGGAAAGAGAGTTTTATCTTGGCTGCTGAAGTCAAAGGAGCCTGGAGAGCCTGGTCAAAAACGAAGAAAGACTTATGTGTAACAATAAGAGAGAGAATTAAAAATATATGTGGAAAAATACGGTAAATCAAACAATATGTACAAATGTGTAACAGCGTTAAGTTATATAAACAAATGTGAATAATTATAAATAATTAAGAGTAAAATGTGTTAATGGTATAGTCTGTAGCTATTGTATAAAAATATAGGTCACAAAGACATTGACGGATCCCAGTACTCTGATCTTACTGAGGCAGCCGGTATAAACGGATCGCTTCCACTGTCTGCCTTAACCACGCTAATTTAAACGCTGTCCGCCTCAACCACGATTTTAGTTTGTAGGTCGCCTGGCCAGCGACGTGCAAAGGAAACATCAGTTTGCAAATCTCAACTTACGACTGCAGTACGTGTTTAATTAGGTAAAAACCCGCCATTATGCGGAAGAAGGGGGCGGTCGGCTTCGAAATGTTATCCTACTCTGAATCCAATATTATATTACGGAGGTTCATCGGGACTAATATCTCCAAGATGAGAACTATGAGCGAGTTTGTATGAATCATCATCCGTTTGATTATTCTAAGTGCCAAGAGGTAGCGTAATAACATTGAATCAAAGAGTATTTAAGAAAGGACTGTAAATAGTCGATATGATTGACCAGATTCAGTTTAAAGTTATTCCCATTAGAAGGAGCTAATTATGGTTATTCTTAACCTTTAGACGCCTAATGTCAACTATAGTGGTCGTACCGCACCGCTAGCCTCTAAAGTTGTATTTTATATATTTATTCAACAAATATAGGTACTGAATATTTTAAACATGGTATATATTCTCCGTTTTTTTTCTCTTCAAAATGCAGTTTGTTTCATAATTCTAACATATTTGGTTCCTGTATTATTCACATTTTATATACAGGATGTGCTAAAATTAAAATAATAATTCCGGCGCCAAAAGGTTAACTGACATAACAGGCTGTCAGTTCGCAAGAGAATATTTGTTTTTCTTGTAAATGACTGTACTTGCTTCACACGACGGAACTCCACATTCATTTGGTGCAGTGTAAAGAACGCCTGGTTGTCACAAACATTCGCCTTTCCTATAACCTTCGAGATGCTCGTCGCATCCAAAAAAATATTTCCGGGAAAAATAAACGCTTCATAAAAAGTCACAAATGAAATATTCCAGTTTGTATATGACATTTTTTTAAAGTAATAAATACAAGATAATATTAAAGAGGAAGAACAAACTGGGCATCAGAGTATAAGGTTTGTGGTTGTGATGGAACTGAATATGCAGATTGTGGTATTGTGGGTCATGACAACTTGTAGTCTTATTCGTGGGTGCCATCCTACCAAACTATACGTTGTCATAAATTATATGACCACAGTGAGAACACAGATTACATAAACTTAAGAAAGTGTTAGTCGTATGTAAAGTATTTCAAGTCAAATTCAGCGATGAACTGAGGCACAATTCGCTTTCTTACTTTCCGAAAGCCATGACGTCACATTCCTCGTGATTTAGCTGCAACAATCTGTCTTCAGCTAAGCAGGGTCTAATCACTGTACAAAATGCGAAAGTAGTTGTCGATTTTGCGAAGACAGTACCCAGCAACTGGATGATCTGCATTCAGTGACAGTCAAGAGGCCGGCGCACGACCACTTGTACTGCTGTTTTGGAGGACAGATTTCTTTCAATAAATTATAACACCTTCTGTTCTCAGCGCCATGCCGGCAGTGGTATATGACAGTGTTTCTCAACATTTGTGAGACCGCGGCCCGGTAAATTCTTTTTTCATAAGATGAGGGCCCGGTCCCAACAGATTTACTCGTAAATACCTTTCCATTTCTTTAAGTTCATACATTAAACTAACATAAGTATTAATAATTAATTATGGCATAATCATAAATAGTATTAGTGCACTTATGTGTACGGTGTAGCATGTGGACAAATATAAAATTACATTTAAATTAGTTATCAATGACTGGACTAATGAAATCTTGCAGCATATTGTAGTTTCCTCAGGCCAACATCTGGGTCTGAGTTTTTCGACACATTCACGAATATTTCTTTCCTCAGAATATTTCCACTATAAAACACTTATTCATGAAAATTGCTTAGAAAACTAAAATTACAAATTCCAGGGGAACCTCTCGCTGCCCGGTATAATTGATGCCAGGGCCCGGTACCGGGCCGCGGCCCGGCGGTTGAGAAACACCGGTATATGAAACGTCAAATTTGTGACAAGAATATATAACATTTTTAGGTTGTTATAAAATATTTAACGTTTTTCTCTCAGAACGACACTCCGCGTTTCTGATTTCGCTGTTAGTGCTAACAAAAGAATTAGCTAACTATTTGTTAACCCTTTAAACGCCGAGTTAAATCCCATCTGCCATCTGCTGGCATTATTAAGACCTCACCCTATTTTCCACGTTAGCGGGTTAAGGGTTAAAAACTCACGTTTTTTGCTACACATACAAAGAATTTCTAGCCTCGGAATTAACTCTTCATGCTCGACTATAGTGGATAAAGCAGAATAACATAACAGTAGTAATAACGTCGTGCTGGTAGTGGTAGAGGTGTTGGTGGTAGCAGTAGTAGTGTTAGTAGTAACAGTAGTACTAGGAGGAGGAGACGTGCGTTACGTCAGACAAGTCTGCAAAGTATTCTCAACGTCAATGTTCTAAACTCTTCTCGACTGACTGTACCACGTACAAAGATAACTGACCATATTTTTGTAAAATGTTCGTAGTGTTTTGCACTGTAAATTTTAATATTTGTGTATTTATGACTTGTTCCACTTTCTGCTGTCCTAATGACACACTTGTGGATCCATGGAATATGTGTGTGTGTGAGAGAGAGATAATGTAGAAGGAAAATTAGTGGAAAAGTAACCTTTTATATTTGCAGTTACCGTCTCCGAATTCACCAAAAATGACTGAGGAACACCATGACAAATCTGAACTGTAATGACCTAAGCCCCGGCCAAGACACTCTGCGATATCTAGAGAGTAAAATCAGACGGATTTCAGTGGCTCTGCACGGTATTAACAAATTCCGAACTACCAAATCACACGCGACTGCGAATCGCTATGAACCAACCAACTCATGTTCTCATAAACAATTCTTCAGGACTCTGTATAATATTTTGTCGTATTTGTCTCATGGCGGAGATAATGACGTTTGACGTCATTTACGAGCTGATGTCATATCTTTTGGTAGATAGGTGCCAGCAATTTGGAGGAACCTTTGCACATGTGCATCAAAATACACTGATTTATACCCCCAAAGTTAGAAATATTAATTCTGACATTGCCTTCCCATGTCATCACTCGTATTATTGGCTGCTTTCCAGGACATATATATATATGCAATCCATCACAGCCCCCTTGATTTCAGTACCGTAAACAGAAGGGTGTAGAAATTACGTCTAGACTGTCCAATGGAACCATTTTCCGGCGTTGTGTTTGTCAGTATTTGTGTCGGTACGTGTGGGCAAACAGGAGCTCGTTGTCTGGCAGATATTTCTAACTTTCCATGGATTTGTTAGGATTCAAATTTGGTGCTTCTTTAAGTGTTCTGTGCTTAAATCTCCAGCAGTTCATTTCAGAATTAGGCACTCGAAAATAATCCAGCCTCTTCGTTATATAAATCCATATCACGACCTAACAAATGCAGTAGTGCCACAGAAGTACCCTGCATATCTACTGAAAGGACTCGGTAGGTCCTCAGCTCTTTCTCTGCAATGTTTGTATACAGTGAACGTATTATAAGAACGTGTCGTCTCTTTCTAGATCTTCCTGTTCGATCAAATTGTATCTTTCATACTGTGTCATGTCATGTTTTTAGAATATGTACAATTAAAACTTTACCATTTATTGTATACTGGGTGCAGGTACGGATGGAGGGAACACAGGTTAAATATATTTTGAAGACGTAATTCCGATTTAATAGAGATAGTTTAGAGTCAGACAAATAAATTGGGTAGGTAAACGACACTTTTGTTTGTCATGTTGTGAACGGAAGGAATTCAGAGGGTTGTGTTCAGCGAAATATAATAAATAAATAAATATCTAGATATATTCTGGCGATAAAATCCACCCTGCGAAAACTGACTGGACACGTGGAATGTAAAAAACGAACCTTCCTATCATGACAGCTTATACGTGGAGATCTGAACCACAATTGCAGCAGTCATGGTCTGAATCTGACCAATCGCCATCATCTATTCTCACGAACAAGAACATCTAGAACCTTACATCTACCCTGCCCACGTGTACAGGCTGACTTCCGTCCGCATCAACTATTTTTCACCCTCATTTTGGGCCTGTAAAGTTACTGAAATCTACAAAAAAACCCTCCTTATGAACAGCACTGTCTTGCTCAAATTGTACCAAGATCATGCATTATCTGTATCAAAATGGTACAGATAATGCATCCTTTTGTTGAAGACATAAGGATTTATGGATGTTGAGAACTGAGCTCTTCTGGGTCTTTACTCAGCGAGTAGTGGTAATTTCTTACCGACATATCGGTACTACTTATCGGTTCCATCTTCAGTGGGCTCAAGAATCCAACACCCTATCCGACCCATCTTCAGGGGTGCAAGAATTCTAGACCCCCTAAAGATGAGACCGACCGGTTGTCCCGAAACGTCGGTAAGACAATTACCACTACCCGCTGCCTAATAACCCAGAAGAGCTCATTTCTCATCAACTTCGTGGCGAAAGCCTGAAATCACGCACTGAAGGATACAGCTCTGTACACAGCTGTGCTTCTCGGCTCTTCGGTTATGGTCACATACTTGCGAATACTAATCTTTCCGTTCATGTGACCGTGCATCGCGAAAAATTCTTATAATAAAACCAACTAGATGCACTAATTTCTCAAATTTATTTTTGGAATAAAATTCTACATGTTTCGGACAGTTCCTCTGTCCATCATCAGGAGTTTTACACTGTACACACAGCAATGGTATATGTCATACAGGTTTGTTGACAGCTTGCGAGCAGGATCAGGACGGAATTCCGTCCTGATCCTGCTCGCAAGCTGTATGACATATACCATTTCCGTGTGTTCAGTGTAAAACTCCTGACGATGGATAGAGGAACTGTCCGAAACATGTAGAATTTTATTCCAAAAATAAATTTGAGAAATTAGTGCATCTAGTTGGTTTTATTATGAGAACTAATCTTTCCCTAAGCAGTGCACTGGAATTGAAATAAAGAACTGAAATTTGCCAAAAGAATGTATCTAGTTCCAAATAGTGTCATTTATTGTACAAAAACAGAAGCAACAGAGACTGTTTTCTATACTGGACGCAGCTTTTGTAAGTTCAAAAACATAAAACCTTACAACGTGCAAACGCGGATATTTACAACTATGACACACTAACAACAAATGGAGGGGGAATGGGGTAGCGAGTGGGATGAGGTACCTTGCTATCCAGTACTGTTAACAGGTGAGGTACCTTGCTATCCAGTGCTGTTAACCGGTAAGGTACCTTGCTATCCAGTGCTGTTAACCGGTAAGGTACCTTGCTATCCAGTACTGTTAACAGGTAAGGTACCTTGCTATCCAGTGCTGTTAACCGGTAAGTTACCTTCCTATCCAGTGCTGTTAACAGGTGAGGTACCTTGCTATCCAGTGCTGTTAACAGGTAAAGTACCTTGCTATCCAGTGCTCTTAACACCACCACCATCCGTGTCTGGTTTTACCGACATTGTGACAGACGTATGTTTCCAGGTTCCAGGTGTTTTATGTTATAACTTGTTCAGTTACTGAAATATAGCCCATCCCTGGTAATAACATGACAGTAATGATTATTATGCTTTTATATTGCGTGCTTGTTGCTCTATGCCGTTCTACGGAAAGCATCAGAGTGCACTACTGTGTCGCAGCCTTGCGGTTGCTAGCCACTGGTTCAAAGTCGAAATTCTGAAGTTCTGTGTACCGGGGACAGGGCGCGCATCAAGAATGTTTCACTGGCGGTTGGGTGAAGAACGCGAGGTTATGTTAAAACTATGCCTGATTTTAAACATTAGTTATAAAAAAATCATGCCATACGCGTAGCAGTAATATAACATAAATTTCTTTTGTATTTATATACTTATAAATACATGTTCTATAGCTGGCTCTCTCGATTTTAATTACAGGGCCTAATCACGCGGTGGCACATTTGGTTGAGGCACTGCGCTACAAGCCGGACGGTCGCGGGTTCGATTCCCGATGGTGACATTTGACATAATCATTCCGGCCGCACTATGGCCCTGGGGTTATATCAGCCTCTTAATAGAAATGAGTACCAGGAATATTTTCTTGGGGGTAAAGGCGGCCGGTGCGTAGGGCTGACAATCTTCCCCCATTCATGCGCCGATTGTCTTGAAATCTGGGAGCCTCAAACTCCTGGAACCCTCAGGGCTTGTCCGTGCCTGTATCGGGTTTGTTTTACCTTTCACCTAATTTCCTTGGTTTTTCTATTTAGTTCTTCAAAATTCCAATACGCTAGACCATTAACCGACTTAAACGTCATGTTTCTGTTGAAGGGTAAATCATATACAACTCTCAATATCACTGTTTTACTTATTTTTTTTTTACTTCCAATTTGGTTGGGGGAGAGGTACGACTCGGCAGGTCCCTCTTTTGGGTGCGCGCCTGATCTGGGACAGTAAATGGGGGAAATATAATCCTTAACTCCGTGACATGTTAGACCCAGGCTACAACGCATGCAATTGTGAGCAAACGTTTTCAATCCACTTAGCAATGATGGGTCTGAACACCTGCGTGTGACGCATTGCAATTTCTGCGCTCTTTAGACATACCTAAAATGAGGCTTCTTTGTACACAATAGTCTGTTATCAGACTGATTAATTTCTGGTTTTATTGTTAGCTTGGTGCTACCTTCGTTTGCCCCAGACAAAGACCGATTTCATTTCACGATCTGGTTGCTCGAATACACTACTATAAGCGACCAGAACACGCCACAATTCGATCAGATACACCTACAGCTGTTCTGATTCACTCAAATATCCCCGCATTGACATTTTAGACACTACGCAATTAAGAACAATAGCATTAATCTCACGAGCCTTTGGTGGTATTGCTTGTGTAGACAAACACTGAATTGAACACTATTTCCATTTCAGATTTCTATTCTCTGCAAGTCTTTTCTGGCTCGAAAAGAAACAAGGTAATGATCTTGTAATTGCTTCCATCTCTTTGAAACTTTCGGCATATATAAAATGCGGTATTATTACTGCTTTAGTGAAATGTAAATACGAATGCAGTAGGTATCTGATGAGTTTGAATTGTGTAAGGGTGGTAATTCTGAGTAACTGAATGATATTGTTCGGTGTATCTTGACAATACGTATCTCTCCTGTTGTTTCGTAAGGATGTGATTAGCAGTCACTCACAAAATAATCTTCAAGATAGAAGAGCCACCCAAGTTGTACAATATCTACCGTAGACCGAGAACTCCCGTAGACCGAGAATGATCCTAATTACTGCGGAATCATGACTGTTTGTCCTTTTTTTTTCAATCCCATTACAGACCTGGGGAGGCCCTGAGGGTTCCAGGAGTTTGAGGCTCCCACATTTCAAGACAATCGGCACGTGAAGGTGGTAAGGTTGTCAGCCCGACGCACTGGCCACCCTTACCCCCAGGAAATATTTCTGATACTCAATTCTGTTAGAGCCTGAGTCAACCCCAGGACCATAGTGCGGCCGGAAGGATTATGTCAAATATCACCATCGGGAAACGAACCCGCGATCTTCGGGCTTGTAGCGCAGTGCCTCAAACAACTGCGCTACTGCATACTCCGTTTTTCCGTTTGGAATACATTAATATTGGCACAAGCCTCATGTTCTGTTCGTATAATATTCCTTTGCGTGCGTGATTTTTTTTCACGTTACTAAGACAATTGTATTAGGGGCTGAGCGCCAAGTAACGTATATAATTACATTTAATTGATGTGCAAAAGTAAAATTTTGCTGTAGGAATGGGAAGAGGGTACAACAGTTTATGGTCAGTTGTGCTGAACCAGAAATTTATGTAGTTGCTTCTGAGAGACAGACGGAATGCAAATTTGTAACACGTAACAGTTCAAAACAGGTTGTTTCCGGCGTTAATTGCGATATTGACGCACCGTGTCTCGTTAACTTGCTACAGAAACACTATCGCCTGGTTCAGGGTTAAGTGCTGTTGTCCACAAATGTGGAGAAACATGAATAGCTGTGGCTGAAGCAATAGTACTGCGAAATTTACAGTTCTGATAGCATGGTTGCTAAAAAATCAAGTCTAGCGGGATTTTAGACGGAGTGAACTGGTAAATGGTTACCGATGTCTCTCCTCAGACCGTTTGACTCTGAAGATATCGCTCGAAATGTCGGTGGGTACTTACCGGTAGACAAGACGTAGCATAACGCAAGAATTTAGTTTCAAAATACAGTACCCGTTTTTATAGGGCGATACGTCCCGTTTGTGTTTCAATAGCAATTTAAATACACTAACTGTACAGTAACCCCACTGCATGCCTGGAGAGGCCCTGAGGGTTCAAGGAAGTTGAGACTCCCAGATTTCAAGACAATCGGCTTATGAAGGAGATCAGGTTGTCAGTACCGGCCGCCTTTACCCCCAGGAAATATTCCTTGTACTCATTTCTGTTAGAGGCTGAGTCGACCCCAGGGCCATAGTGCGACCAAGAGGATTATGCCTAAAAAAAAATTCCAATGACACCATCGGGAATCGAATCCGCCACCTTCCGGCTTGTATCGCAGTGCCTCAACCAAATGCGCCACCGCGTGCCCCCAAATTTATACAAATATAAAATATACTCGTCTAACACAACTTTCAATTAGGGAATTATTAGTGTTAGACAATACATATATATATATATATTACTATTGAAACACAACGGGGATGTCTCACCTGCAAATTATAAATACCAGTCAAGGTTACATCTATAAATATGGAAACATAAAAAGGAAAAGTTACAACTGCAGTGTCAACATTTATTTCAACCAACAAGATGAGAGGTAACATTGAAAATACATTTTAATAATTGCCTAACTGAAAGTTGTGTTGGACTATATTTTATGTTTATATATTTATATTACCCAGTACCCTTTATATTTCATTAAATTATATCCCATCAAAACGTTTCAGTAACTTTATGTTTATGTGGGTTATGTTGTATTGAAAGCGTGCTTTAGGATGCACGTAAAGTTTATTGTATCTTGAACCGGTGCGAACCAAAGTAAGTCGCTGGACAGCTCTCGGCGTGTACACGATGGCAAACTGCAGCGAAGCCATAAATGACACGTTTCGGAAATACAGCAAGAAGTTACACGTAAAACAGCGCTTACAATTTGCTAAAAGTTGACCATTAACCCTTATCCTGCTAACGTGGAAAATATGGTGAGCTCCTAATAATGCCAGCAAATGGCAGATGGGATTTAACTCGGCTTTTAAAGGGTTAATGTCACAATTTATTAACCAACTCTTGTCCACTGCATTGTGCTTACCAAACCACATCCTATTTTCCGCTCCGACGCGTGTCGGTGTCAACAGACACCATCTTCAGAGAGCCCAGTCTGTCTGTAATTTCTTCGAAACACGTAATTAATTATCAGCACTTATTAACCCTCCGTTATAAGGTCATATTTTGTATTTACAGACTATCAGTTAGACTGGGCTCTATGAAGATGATGTCAGCAAATACTGAAACACGTCGGAGCGGTAACTAGGATGTGGTTTTGGAAAATTTATGTAGTCAAACACAACTGTGTCACATGAGGTGTATTTAATGACTATGTAATGGACAACTACATGTTTCGGCCTGTACTGGCCATCTTCAGGTTGTCTTATGGGAACTTAAGATCTTACTATAATCATGCTTATAGTAACTTAAGATCTTACTATAAGCATGCTTATAGTAAGATCTTAAGTTCCCCTAAGACAACCTGAAGATGGCCAGTACAGGCCAAAACATGGAGTTGTCCATTATGTAGTAATTAAATACACCTCATGTGACACAGTTGTGTTTGACTACATACCATTTTCCAAGTTTCACACACACAACGGGGATGACACACTTCCTAGGATGTGGTTTGGTAAGCACAGTGCGGTGTACAAGATGTGGTGATACAGAACGTGACGCACCGTACTTACGGCATTAAGACGATGTTTATGTGTTTTAGAAATAATTATAATTTGTGAAATATAAAGATTCAAAAACAGTTTTGGGGACCATGGGCTTGGAACAGTGAATGTATGCGAGACACGCCGCACCTGTAGCAAGTAATTCAGTGTGCAGGCTCAAGCTGAAGACAGATTGCAGCTCACTTGGACACCGTACCACAGTTAAAAGTGAAAAGTGATGCAGAAAGTTACGTCAGGTATCGTTGGTTACTGAAAATATTTGACAAATAGACTTACAAGTAAATATATTATGATTATTATTAATGTGTAAATACTAAGGAATCTCTATTTTCGGCCAGTGTTGCTGTAAATGTAAATGTAATATACTAACAATGTTGTGTTTCATTGCTGTGTCTAATGAACATAAAACAGATGAAAACATGGAGTTATTAACTGCCCTTTAACCAGCACCAAGAGTCCTACCCAAACCACAGATCACAGTGCAAACATAACATTCTGAACTGCTGGACCAATTTCAGGTTGTGAAACTGTAAATCTGTGGAATGTAACAAGTGTTAGGATGAAGTATGAGACAAAGTGGATCGAGCAGACATTATGTGCTAGAATATGTGAATTAGAAACAACGGAATTTTTTATGTGTGTTTCACCGTGCATCATCGATATAAATAATGTAGAGGAACCAACTAGATGCAACACTAAAAAGTTGTTGATCTTTCAATCAGCTCAACATGTTTCGGGCAATTTTTTACCCATACTCAGAAGCGCAAGACTGTGATTTACAGCATGTGGTATAATGCACCCAGATTGTTGTCGGTCGGTGGTCTGGAGCGCAGCGTTCCAGACCATCGACTGACAACAATTTGGCTGTATTATACCACATGCTGTAAATCACAGTCTTGCGCTCTTGAGGATGAGCAAAAAAATTTCCCGAAACATGTTGAGTTTATTCGAGGATCAACAAATTTTTAGTGTTGCTTCTAGATGGTTCCTCTACATTATTTAGAAACAAGGGATTCACGGTCCCCACCCCCTTCCGCGGAACACCAGAAGTAACAAAAACATCAAATAAATAGGATATAACTTGCATACGTACATAAAACAACACTGAATACTAATTAACACAGCATACAGATATAAGGCACAAGTAGTTACAGTGTAAATACATCAATTGTTCTTGCTGTTGTTAGTGTTAGTGTTGTTGTTGTTACTGTGGTGGTGGTTGTTGTTGTTGTTATCGCTGATGTCATCATGTCATCATCGCTGCCACCATTGTTGTTGTTGTTGTTGTTGTTGAACATGATCCTGGTTTTGCTGAAGATTCGTGTCTTCTTGTACAAGATGCAACATCTCTGGGCTCTTCTACCAGGCACACAAATCACAAGCTCCATGCTTATTTGCTCAGGATGGGTTTGGTAGCAGGTTGGACAGGTTTTGTGGCAAATTCACAATTTGCAAGCAATTTTGAAACAAGTTCTTAGCAAATACCAAAACAATTAAGCAAATTTTCACTCTGTATCAAAATCAAACTGACATATGTGATGACTGAGGCTACCAACATTAGCAAAAAGGCTACAGTTAGTAAACACATACAAACTGCCATTATGACCACAAAAACCATACACAACACACACAGTCACAACCATCACAACTTAGTACGAATACCACTTAGAGAAAAAATTCACTACAAACACAGACTAAGAATGCCAAGGTTAGTTCAGTCAGTGAGGTAGTTCGTCAGTCAGTCAGTCAATCAATAGTTAGTAAACACACGGTAACGTCTGACAGAACTGCAACAACCACAGCACACGCAGCAACCAACACCACCAATGTTAGTACATCCAAAATGCAGCCTAAATCTCAAATTTTGAAATACAAACATTTGAAAAATATCACTGCAAATTTAAATACTTGTATACATATAGAACTTTTCTGCTTATTCTTTTACACTTCAAATGTAATGCAGCTCACAGAAAATTTGGCAATGAATGTGCTGGAGTGAACATAAAACCCATCATCTTGAACAGCAGTAAAAGGACAAAGGAATAGCTGCAGGAGGGGTGGAAAATCAAATCAACCTGGAAGTGTTTCGTAAGTAATGCTTAATGGCAAGACATGTGTGTATGTCTGCCTTCACCAGTGCTGTTTGCTGCACTGCAGTTTAGCCTTCATTCTGTTCTCTCCATGTACCAACAACCCGTAACACTTCATTAGGGAATATACTGAAGCATCATAATGAACAGTCATTAATGTGCATTATGTTTCCAGCCTCATGCCTCTAACATTTGACAAGGTACTGTCCCACATTAATTGTCCACAGCATTCCATATGCTACATTTGCCTCCAACATCTTCCATTCCACCGGTGAAAACACAGAACCTCCCCAGACATGGCACTTCCAAACAGCTAGTCTCAGTTCCTGGATGCTGGATAGAACAGAACAGTATTCGGGTTCGAGCATTTCTGGGCCAGATGCAACTAGGCCTTTCTTCTTCCATTATCTTAATTTCCTACTTCTTAACAACAATTCTTTTACTTGAGATATAGGTTGATAATGCAGGGAACTGCTGCCAACTGCCTGTGGTGGTGGTAGTAGTAGTAACAACATCTGTTGTAATGTACTGCCACAACTGACACCCTGGGGAGGTACTTAAGGACCTGGCACAGGGATTTCCTATCAACAAAGATCAACACCTGTAGCAGCACTCCAAACCTCACTTTCAACTTTAATGCAGATAATTTTTCTTTTCTTTTGGTAGAAAAATCATGTGTTTCCTAATCCATTACCTCCAACATATCTATTACTTCCAGAATAGGATCCTGGAACATGTGTTATTTCAGCAAAATTCGTACCTCCCATCACTAACATGAACCATATGGAAATATGGGCAACTGAACTCAAAATTGACACCCTAACTTAGTAAATTAAACTGTCTACAGAGCTACATCACGAGATGTTAGCCCAATCATAAACATTTTAAAAAATACTGTGAAATATATCACTATAAACTGTGGTGACAAAACAGAAATTACCTAAAACTACCATAGTAAATACATTCTCATCATTAACAACAAATAATTTGTCGGATACATAAAATTTTGCAACAAGAATTCAAAACCACTCAGTTACTGCAATACATAATATATCTGTGGATACCATAGAACTAAATTAAGCTGTTACATCTCCCACAGTATATGGACCATCATGATAGTGAACAGCAGCAGGATCTTCACAACACAGTAACAAACCTCTAGCTTCAACACAGTCAAGCCAAATTCTCAACCAACTCACCACCTATCAGCTTGTTAAGTACTTGGTCTAAACAGTAATGAAATATTACAAATTCCATACATTACAGTGACTTCCTACATATTATTCCAAAAAATTCTTTGAGACCCTTCCCACTATTTCAGACTTCAAAAACCCACTTGGCACAAATGTGGTATACTTCATTTTGTATGTGATTGCACCTTGATATAAAAATGAGCTTCACATGAAGATGGTAAGAAGCAACTAAAATCTTGCGTTTGTGGATCTGGTGTCTCGCAGGGTTCAAAAGATCACTTATCCGAGAAAAATGACAAAGCGCACGCATCACACCCATGTTGAACCGCTGCCAACTTGCACAACTCTGCTCTCCAAAACCTGTCAACAAATAGATTCATATTTATTGTAACACATGCATATTATCTATCTTCTCCGGTCCTTATTCTATACAGTCATCACTTCATACCCCCATTCTTATGTTTCCTACCTACATACACTCCGAACCCTCCACTAGAAATGAATTACAAACTTGCATGCTACAGTAATCATACAAACAAAACGCTCTTTCCTCTTGATGTTTTCTCAAAATGACAAATTTATACACAGTAAGATCCACTGAACTGTAGAATCTTCTATCAAAACGACCCTTAACAGGATGTGGTCTTGATCAATCCGGACAAAGAAACAGACCACCAACAGCCCCTATGTGATGGACCATTCATTTGCATATTCCGCACAATGTAGCCCAGTCCTCAACCAGCTCAGCACCTATCAGCTAGCTATGTACTTGGTCTCCATATCAAGTGACATAATGCAACTTTCAAACACACATAACACTTACTAAGTAAGCGAGCATTTTAAAACCAGAAACTAGCCCCTAAGCTCTCTCTTTTGACTTTGGAACAGCAGTCCATTCTTTGGTCTTCATCACAGCCCTCCACTCTGAACTTCTCCACAGCCCTCTATTCTGCAGCATTCATCGCAGCTGTCTCTTCTTTGAGCTTCTCATAGCAGTATGAAAACTGTAAGCAGTACAACTGTACAACAAGCACACAGCACCTAAAAGTTCAAAAATCTGAAATAGTAGGGATCTATTATTAAAAGTTTTATGATTATTACAGCACAACAGTATGCACACCGTGAAGAACACAACTGCACAACAAGCAGAGCGGCAATGTAATTCACAAACCTGGAAGAGTGAGAGTGTATTATTAATCATTATGTTCATAACAGCACAAAAGCTGATTAATGATCATGAATGCACAACAAGCACATAACATCAACAAATTCGCACACCTGGAAGAGTAGTGAATTATTGTTACTAAAATCATTATGTTCAGCAGGGCACAACGGTATGTACAGCATGAATACCAAATTATAATGGCACAACAATCAACCTACTCAAACCTAAAAGTGTGGTGAGATATCATAATTAAAATTATTACACTCATTATAACATAACCATACGTAAACAATGAAACTATTAACTTCCCATGCTTCTGTGGAACTGGTGGTCTTTCCGAAAGTTGAGGAGACCAAAACTGGCAAGGAGTCCCACACTGATGTCAGCCAACAACAAGGGTCAGGTGAAGTAACAACATTCTCCCAAATTCATCTTGTTAGGAATTCCTAAAAAAATTACACGCTTTCATTTCATACGCCAAATTACTTACTGCTGTCATCAGGTCAGAAGTCTTATTGATTAAGGGCATACTTGCAAAGGAGAATGCAAATATATGATCGTCACCTTGTCAGTCAATTTATCTCCAACAGCACTACCAGCAACACACCATAATGTGACATCAGTATATTATTCCCTGCACTCTGTGAGTCACCTATGACTTTGACAATAGTATTTTCCTCATTCTCCTCTTGGATTTATGGCCCACACATTGTCAGTGAGTTATTGGGACATAAAATACAGTGAAGAATTGCAATTTGAAAACTGTACTGTTTGCCAGTTCTCCGCACATACCTGATGTCAAGCTGTGTTATCCAAATGGTAGAGCCCAGTGGTAATGTTCCCCTCCTAGCTGCAACACACCTCTTCATCTGAACATATTCATATGCGTTCTTAGTGCTATGTGATTTATGTTTCTCTTGGTCCTCTCAATATTTCTATTTTCTTTTGTAATCTAAGCACGCTTCTTTCTCTTGGTACTGAGTAAGTTTTTCTTCTTCCGTCGACCTTAATTATTAACTTCTAACTATGTTTCTATTCACTTCAAGAAACAGGTTGTAAATGCTGGAAATTGCTCCCAACTGCCTGTGCTAGTGGTAGTGGTTGTGACAATGTCCACTCTAATGTACTGCCACCACTGACACCCTGGTGAGGTTTTTTACCACCTGGCAAAGGGATTTCCTATCAACAAAGATCAACACCTGTAGCAGCCCTTCAGCTCTCACATTCAAATATGATGCAGATAAATTCTATTTTCCTTCGGAGGGAAAATTATATGCTTCTTATTCTGTTCCCTCCAAGACATCCATTACACCCACAACAGAGATCCTGGAACATGATCAGTCATTTCAGCAAAACTCATACCTCCCCATCACTAACAAGAACCATGTGGAAATCTGGGAAAACTGAACTCAAAATTGAAACCCTAACTTAGTAACATAAAGTGTCTATAGAGCTACCTCAGGAGACGTTAGCCCATTCATAAACATTTTAAAAAACACTATGAAATATATCAGTCTAATAAGTGTGTTGACATAAATAGAAATTACATAAAAAACTACCAAAGAAAATGTAATCACGTCATTAATAACAAAATATTATTTGTCAGATACACGAAATTTTGCAACAAGAATTCAAGACCACTCAATTTTTGTAATATAAAATATAACTGTGGGTACTATAGGACTAAATTAAACCTTTAAATCTCCCACAGTACATGGCCTATCTTGACAGCGACCAGCAGCACGCCGTAGCTTCAGCAGAGTCAAGCCAAGTTCTCAACCAACTCACCACCTATCACCTAGTTAAGTAGTTGGTCTACACAATAACGAAATAATACAAATTCCTAACATTACAGTGACTTCCTACATATTATTCCTCAAAATCTTTGAGACCCTTCCCACCATTTTCAAAACTTAAAAACCCACTTGGCATAAATGTGGTGCACATCATTTTGTAAGTGACAGTACCTTCAGATACAGATGAATACAGAATTCACACAAAGATAGAAACAAGAAATTAAAATATTGCATTTGTGGAGCTGATGTATTGCAGGGTTCCAATGATATCACCTACCTGAGACAATGGCAAAGCACATGAATTTCACCCATGCTGAACCACTGCCATCTTGCACAAATCTGCTCTCCAAAACCTGTCAACAAAAAATTCAATGAAATATAAATTACATATATTACAGTGACTTCCTACACAGCATTCCTCAAAAATTCTTTGAGACCATTACATTATGGTAAAGATTACCTTAACCACTCCACTGCTGGACACTTCACTACACACGCCAATTGTACCTCACAAATCAAGTAGGTTTATCCAAATGTCAGAGACTAATAGTAATAGTTTGAAGAATATTGAAGCATTACCTACCTTCAGCACAGACTTTCTACCTGGAAAGATGCGTGCTTATCCATTCAGGATGGGTCGGAGGAGAGGGTGGACAAAGCAGAATAGAAGTTCTGTGTGCAACTTACTTTTACTCAACAATTTTAAAAAAATACAGTGGCAAATACCAACATAATTATGTAAGTTTTCAACTCTTTAAAGTGTATCAAAATGAAACAGACACACATTATGATTGAGAATGCCAAGTTCAGTGAGTCACTGAGTCAGTCAGGCAGTCATTAGTTAGTTAGTAAACACACATTAATTTCTGACAGAACTACAACAATCACAGCATACGCAGCAACCACCAACACCACCACCAATGTTAGTATGTCTATCATGCAGCCTAAATCTCAATTGAACATTTGTACTAATTCATTTGCACTTCGAATTTAATGCAGCTGATGTAACATTTAGCAACAAATACATTTGAATGAACGCAGTCAAAAGACAAAGGAAAGAGGCAGGTGGAGGGGTGGAAAATCAAATTGACCTGGAAGCAGTTCGTAAGCACAGACAGACGGCATTATCTTTATGTAAGCATGTCTGCCTTATCCATTGCTGCCATTCACATTTCAATCCAACCATCGCTGGTCTCTCCAAGGCTATGAACAAACTGTAATATTCTCATTATGGCAATTACAGAAGTATCACAATGAACATGTGCACCAATGTGTATTATGGTACAAATCTCATTCCTCAATCTTGAACAATCTAACATGTCCTATATTACAAGCCCAAGAGATCTGTGGAGCAAAACCAAGGAGCCCAAGAACCACATGGAAATTTTCATGTCACAAAGAAGAAAGGTACACTTCTGAAGAGTTCTTCACACAGTCTAACTTTGGGTCATCTAAATGTGACAGCCCAGTGGTAATGGCCCTCTTCTGTCTCTATTGGCCCACTTATGCCAACTACAACAGCCCTCTACTTTTGGTAACACACAGATACTTTCTAGTGCTTTGTAAGTGACACATTTCTGCTGATCCCTTCCATCTTCCCATTTTTTTGTACTTTATGCACACTTATTAGTCTAGGGGACTGATATCGTTTTCTTCTTCCAATTATTTGAATTCTTTACTTCTTATATACATGTTTCTGTTCACTTGATGATATAGATTGTAAATGGTGGGAACTGCTGTCAACTACTGCTGCTGCTGTTGCTTCTTGTGCTGCTGGTGACTACCCTCTCCACTGTATTCTATTTCTGTTGTTGGCACCATGGGGAGCTTCTTCAGCAACTGGCACAGTGAACCCCTGTCAGCAAAGACCCACACCATTAGCAGGACTGAAACATTTAACTACATTGCAGAAAAAGAAATTTATGTCTTCCTTGGAAAGGAAAATGATAGATTATCCCAAAGAAAACTATCAAAAAATGCACTAAAATCATGGACAACATACAGTTTGCCAGATAACATGAAACTTTGCAACAAGAAAGCAAAACCACACAAATAATCAGGGTTACTAAGGGACTAAATTAAACATTCACATCTCCCACAGTACATGTCCTGCATAACAGTGCCAAGTAATGGGTTCTTCAGAACACACCCCTAAACCTGTAGCTTCCTTTTAATTAAGACAAGTTCTCATCTAACTCTGCCTATCAGATAGTTACATACTTGATCTAAATACTACATGAAATAATACAAATCTCAAACACTCACAAGACTTGTTAAAGGAATATTTAAAATGCAGAATGTAAATATTTGACAGTCTAAAGAAATGTCAATCAATTCATCTCTAACAGCACTACCAGCAACACAATACTACAGCGAAAGACGACATAATATTCACTGCGTCATGGTCAATATTATGTCCAACACTGTACCATTGGACTCTTCTCCATATGTGCTAAATTCACCTAAAACATCCAGAAGGGTTATCAGAATAAAGACCTCAGCAGTAATAGTGTTAATAGTATTCATGCATTACCTACCTGCTGCACAGCCCTCCAGTCTTTGAGCTTTGCCACAGTATTCTCTTCCTCTGGCTTCACCAAAGTCCTCTCTTCTTTGAGATCTGACACAACCCTCTCTTCACTGGGATTTGTCTCAGTCCTCTCTTCTGTGGCTTTATTATAATTTTTTGGGCCTCAAACACAGCCTTCCTTTGAGCTTCACCACAACACTCTCTAATTTTGCCCTCACACAATGATATGTAAACTGCAAAGATTATAATTCCACAACAAGCACAGAACATATGACAGTAGTGACACTGTTAATATATCCATTACATCTTTTAGCACAACAACATGTAAATAAGAAAGATTTTAATTCCACAACAAGCACAGTCAATCATCCTATTAAAAAATCAACAATAGTAGATAAATATTGTTGTTAAAATTACATTTACCACAGCACAGTGGTGTACAAACCATGAACACTAAAATAGAACCAAGCACAGAGCATCAAAATATTCAAAACCTGGAATAGAAATGACGTATAATTATTAAAATCATTCTGTTCATTAAGGTACAACAGTATCAAAAGCAGAACTCCAAACAAGCATATAGCATCAAAAATTCAAAAACACAAAAAAGACTAGCAACAAAACGTTACTAAAATTATTACATTAAATACAGCACAATGGCATCTAAGAAATGACTATCATTAACACCATAACAAACACATAGCATCAGCTCATTCAAAGTCCTACAAGATTAGTGAGACTGTTATTCATATCATTCTGTTCATTAAGACACAGCTGTATGTAAATTATGAACATTGTAATGTACTTAAACTATGAAGATAATAACAGCACAAGCACAGAGCCACAATCCAATTCAAAACCTGAATAATAGTGACATATTATTAAAATTATTATGTTTGTTATAGCACAAAGTTATGTAAACCACAAAAGTTATAACTGCATAAGAAAAGATACTATTCAAAAACCTGCAAGATTAGTGTGACGACATTAAATTCAATAAATTCATTACGGCACAACGCTACGTAAACAACAAACATTACAACTGCACAACAAGACAGCATCAACCCTATCAAAAAAATAAAGTAACAGTGAAATATTGTTACTAAATTATGTTCGTTAGAGCACAAAGCTAAGCTAACCAAGAAGATTATTATTGCAGCATCAGCCTATTCAAAAACCTTAACAGGAATTAAATATTATTATTATTTATTTAACGTTCCATAGATCCACAAACAATTTCAAAGTTTAGGATATAGAACATGTCAATAAAAGTATGAAAGTAAAAAAGTATATAAGTGTAAATACATTGGTCTTAGGAATCTAACTGTTTCCAAGTCAATACATGCAGTCTGGGAAACAAAGTCTGTGTATAAGATACATAGGAGAGTCATAACTACAGGCAGACAGTTTTATACATAGTCATAAACAGAGAAGCATATCAGATATGTAAGTCAACATTTGTAGGTAGTATATCACAGAATGTAGATTACACATATTGATAAACTAGTACAACAAATCGATGAAGAAACATTTTCAGTTTGTAAATAAATTATATTGAAAGTATTCTTCTAAGCAATAAAAGGAATGTATATGTAGGAATCATTTTAAACAATTTTCAAATTTCTTAATATTATTAGATATCTCTTTAATGTGTAGGGGGGAGATTGTTAAAAATCCTAATACCCATGTAATGTGCCCCCTTTTGGTAAACAGTAAGGTTAGTAATTGGATGGTAAAGGTTATTAAGTTGCCTTGTACCTTTAGTATGGTTCTCCAAATTCAATATAAAAAAATGTTTATTTTTAACTACAAAAAGCATTAGCGAAAGGATGTATTGCGAGGTAAGAGGCAAGATACCCAATCTTTTGAACAGACTCCTACATGAGACCATATTTCTGTATCCCATCATGATTCTAAATATTTTTGTCTGCATTTTAAATATTTTTTTGCTATGGAGTGAATTACCCCAGAATTATGTTTGTTGTTGCACAATGTTATGTACAACATAAGGAATGTAACTGCACAGCAAACACAGGGCATCAGCCTGTTCAAAAACCTGCAAGATTAGTGACATACTACAAAAATGATTATGTTCATTAAAGATCAAAAACACAAAACAATGAAGTTTACAACTGCAGAACCACATAGATCAATCAGTTCAACAGCATGAAATGTACCGAGACACTTCTATTAAAAAATTCTGCTTATTTTACCGCAATTGTTTGTAAAAATGCACATAACTGCACACAGACTGGTCAAACAGGCACGTGTTCTGAGAAGTGAAAAGCAGACCAGAATTGATAAGGTGTTCCACACTGATGAAGGGGATCTGGATGTCAGCCAACACAAAGCACCAGGTAAAGTCAGGATGTAGTACCAATTTTTTAAGTTCATGTTATTGGGAATTCCTGGAACATGACATACCTTCATTTAATATGCTAACACTCTCACTGCTGAGGAAAACTGCATAGACTGCACTGCCTAACACTGCAAGGGGATCAGCCACTGATCATACACACACGCAAACAGCACAGACATCTTACACATTAAGGAAATATTTCAAAAGCAGAATGCCAACATCTGACAGTCTAACAAATTGTCATCAAATCATCTCTAACAGCACTACCAGTGGCACAACATAACTGTGACAGTCTGCATACTATTTCCTGCACTTGGTGTGTGTCACCCATGTTCCCCCTAGACAGGGGTTCTGGAGGCAGCTGTAATTTCATACAAGAAATTTCATTTCATATAGTAAAATATTCTTAATTTTTTGTACTTTAAGACTATTTATGATGACAACCAATTTATTTGTCATTGTTAATGTAAAACAATTGTGAACCGGCGGTAGTTTTAGAATTTTACTACCTTTTTTCTAAACATCTTGGTGTGTTGGCATCTTAAATTTAACAATTTTTTACAGTTTTCCCCACCCGGGTTAGTTTGGCCCGGGGCCCGTTTTTGGGGGGCCCTCGGAATTTCGGGGGGGGTTTGAACCCCCCCCCCCCCGGTACGCCACTGTGTGTTTGTGGTCTTGTTTATCGAGCACATAAAACGCATACAACGTATTATATTCTCATCTGTGACATCTCTGGGTCTATAACATTTCACCACATTATCTCATAAACTGCACGATTTTCGAAAAAAAAAGTTATTGAACTTAAAATGTGTTTTTTAATTTTATCTGCATCTTTCATCTGAAACATTTCTCATTATAATAAGAATTCAGTGAGATATTATGTCTTCATGTAAAGTGCCGTTATTCTTGTCAGATTTTAATGAAACTTGAATTTTACCGACAGACTTCCAAAAAAAAAAAAAACACTCGAATATAAAATTTTCGTGAAAATTCGTCGAATGGGAAAATCACAAGAAAAATGGGCATGCCGCACAGGTACGAGAAACATAACTGAAATTTTTAAGTGCATCTTAATAAACCATAGTTATTTCAAAATACCAATAACAACACAAATGCCCAATCTAGTAACGAATTTTCGAAGGCACGGCCGCAAAAACCGATAAGAGCACTTCCAATATCCAATTAGAACCGTTGTTTGCCGCCAGAACAGACGGATGCATTAAAACACAGATTTCAAATCATGTATCAGAGATACGAAAGGCTATTGGACCACGGATTACAATTGCTATCACGACACACAGTCAGCAGGCACGAATCGTATATCGCTTGGTACGTAACCCAGCGTTCCTGGAATGATAACGCGGTCGTGACAGAGGCACTGTCCTGCCATCTACATTCAAGTTATAGTTTCAATTGGAAGAAGGCGCCCCCTAAGCCCCCTGGTGGAGTAGGAACTAAAATGACAACACTGAAACGACGGTGGGTCAGCTGGTGAAGAGAAAAACTGCTATTCCACCTTCAACTCAGTATTCACGTAATTAATATGCGTGAATCTGGTATCTTCGTTCTTCTGGTACATTACGATCCATCATTTGGTGTTTGTTACCCAGCAAATGGAGACCATACGGTGGATTCAACTACTATGGTCAGATATACAATGAACATTCATCATCATCATCATCATCGACTTCTTCTTCTTCTTCTTCTTCTTCTTCTTCTTCTTCTTCTTCTTCTTCCATGGATTAAGTCGTTTGATCTGTTCCGGTATCGACGCATTGCCATCGTTTCCTGGGGCGTCCACGATCTCTTCTTCCTCGAGGTTTGTAATTGAGGGCGTGTTTCGGGAGTCTGGTGTTGTCCATTCTTTCAAGGTGGTTGATCCAGTTTTGTTTGTATTTGAGTCTCACGTCTTGTATT
>Ga0123354_10002703_pt1 | contig 23766 bp, 21 predicted proteins | sample TergutLab28metaG_2_FD_97872 | JGI IMG/M metagenome (GOLD analysis project Ga0123354, IMG submission 97872) | Labiotermes labralis P4 segment gut microbial communities from Petit-Saut dam, French Guiana - Lab288 P4 | ecosystem: Host-associated > Arthropoda: Insects > Digestive system > Gut ... | reverse complement strand
GCGCGCGCGCACGCACACACGCACACACACACCGCGTAGAAATCCTCTGAACAAATGATCGGCTCGTAGCAGAAACTGCTACCTTCAAACACACAACCAACAAAAAAAACGAACATCAGTGCTCTCAGCTGCATTCGAACCCCCGATCTCAGCAATCGCGAGACGCAGATCTTGCCGTAGACTGCACTGTCACCAGGATCGGTTTCTTACAATTGTTACCTTAACAAAATATCTGTCATAACGTCGACTAAACTGTAACAGTGTAATTAATAACCGACATTTTTGCGGTTCATTTACTTAGACTTTTCTTTTGTTTTCTGTGGTGCTGTGGTCCAACTTGGGCCAGGGCCTCCTAATTCATGAGGTTTCTAGACCACACTCAACGACGCACCACAGTCGGTAGGACTCCCCTGGAAAAGTGATCACGTCATCACAGAGGCCGCTACCTGACACCACCAACACTCAAACCAGACAAACGTCCATGTGCCGGCGGGACTCGAACCAGCAGTCTCACCAGGGTGCCGGACACAGACCTACGCCATAGACCGCGCGGCCAAGGGGACCAGTAATTTACGTGTATTAAGTATTTAAATGTAACAGAATTATAGGTAAATTGTTTGCTTATTAAAGTTTACTTTATTTAGATAATAATAAGAGGGCGAAGTTTTAGTAAAAGTAAAGTTCACCCTAGAACAGGCCACGAAGGCCACGAAGGCGCTACATGAGATAGGTGTTCAACGACACGTCCCGACCGCTTTACCCACGGGAAAGACCCGGTACCCATTGTATAGGAGGCTGGGTGGGCCGCAGGGCCGGTCTGGCTGAGTGCGGAAGATCTAGCCTCCACCAGGATTCGATCCCCGGATCATCCAGCCTGTAGCGAGTCGCTATACTGACTGAGCTGTCTAGTATACAGGTAAATTCTAAGTTGCCTGCAATAAGTACATAGTTTAAAATGTAATGACTGCCGGTGAATATAAATGAGATTGATAGAATTCTGCTTTTGATGACAACGTGACATTTGAACACACTAATCTTAGTCATGGGTTAAGTTACCATGTTGCTGAATGCTACTGCACCAAGGATAGAGGTTCATCTGTGTCAGAAGAGATAAGAGGTTATTCAGGGACAGTGAAATGGAAGGAATGGGAGAAACTATTCTCCTGGACGGAATTTAGGGTAATGCGTAAAACATCAGCTAGGATAACCTCTGCCTTCGTCGCTTGAATATTAAGAGAACAATTCGCCCGCAGGACACGAAGTTATGAGGAGCTGTGTGTGTTTTGCTTTGTATGCAAATATTTATACGCAAACTTCCCCCCCCCCCCTCGTCTGAAGAAATGTGTTTTTGAACTTCTTGTCTATCTACGTTTTAAGAAAATAGACTCCAGACCTCGTTATCGATGATCCATCGTTTCGAAGCTTATAAAATGAAATTATATATGAGATTGGAAATAGAAAATTACTACCCTGCCTTTTCCATCTCTAGTTCCTTTGCTCATGACCTACAGCCCGTTTTTTATTCTAAGACCCCTAATGAACAACTCGCACCATTATATCAACTACTTTGTAATTTTCCCTTTCCCGAATTTCGACCCTAAGTTTAATACAAATTTGACGTGTTACACCTGCCACCTGCAATTGGACAGTTGTAATTACTTGGGGTGCAAGCTCCGACTTCAGATGATGTGAGTCCTTTGTTACGTAGCCTATATGTATGTGGATTTATGTCTGCGTGCTTCATCAGGGGTAACCAAGCGGAAAGATAGGTTTGTGTGCGACGCGGATTCGCAGCCGTCCTCTAAAATGACACGTGAATTTGCAAGAGAGTCGTGAGGTGAATAGCGGAAAGGATTTGTTACGTGTCATTCGATTGCCAGTGCGTAATATTATTCGTTTCCCTCCTAACAGACCCATTTACATGTTTTAACCCTTTAAACCACAGTAGTTACTCTATGAACCACGTACCTTAATGTCGAAAACTTATCTGTTCTGGCCTGATGAGGGCCTTTCGAGGCCGAAACTAGTAGCAAATAATAGAATAAAAATAAAATAATCACATCGTTGTGTCAGACGGAGTACATATTTTATTTTACTGTATTAATGTACTTTAAACACAACAGGATATCCTCTACCAAGATTAGACTGGACAACAAAATTTAACTTTTTTTCGGCCCACGAACTTCAATAGGTGTACTTAGCAGTACTTGTTATGCTGAATTCAGATATGTATACAGAATTTTTCTATCAGGCAGAGTTTTAAAGATACAGAGGGCTCTATTCTTGCAAAAGTGTACTTTACGTAATAATGAAACAGACAGAAACTTACCTCTAAAATGTAAAGGCGTATAACTTCGCCGGTAATTTGCTTCAGTGTCCAGCAGTAGTCTGCCAATATACCTGAGGTCCATTTGACTTGGTACCGATTTTCCATAGCCAAAATGTCTTGGTGAAATCTTTCACCATGTTCGTCACTGACTTCGCGAGATTTTCTGGAAAAAAAACCAAGTGGGACTCCAAAAAGTGGATTTTCAGACTCATATTGCATCCCAGAATTGGCATCGATTGGCAAGAAAGAAGACTAATTAGCAAATTGTACATGGAGCAGAAGGTTAAAGTACGACTGGACCGAGGAGAGACAAGAAGTGTGCAGATTGGAAGAGGAGTTCGACAAGGATGCTGCTTGTCACCAATTCTGTTCAACTTGTACAGGGAGTGTCTTACACGGAAGCTCTGGATGGGCTTGGAGACTTCAAAGTCGGAGGGCAAATTATTCAAACTGTGAAATATGCAGATGACCTTGTGTTAATGGCTAAGGAAGAAACGGCGCTTCAGGGTATGATTGATAAATTAATTGAAACAGGTAGATACTATAGCATGGAAATGAATGTGGAAAAAACAAAAGTAATGAGAATTTCAAGACAATCATCCCCAGTAACAATTAAGATAGACCAAAACAACTGGAGAATGTGAACTGTTTTAAATATCTGGGTAGCATGTTAACAGAAGATGGAAGATGTACGTGTGAAATTAAATCCAGAATTGCCATGGCAAAAGCTGCATTTAGCAAGAAGAAGAATATTTTTACCAGCAAATTGGACTTAAATTTGAGAAAGAAACTAATGAAATGCTACGTTTGGAGCATAGTTCTGTATGGTGCTGAAACTTGGACACTCCGGGCAACAGATCAGAAACACCTGGAAAGTTTTGAAACGTGGTGCTGGAGAAGGATGGAAAAGATCAGCTGGACCGATCATGTGAGAAGTGAAGAAGTGTTACTTAGAGTCAATGAGCAGAGGAATATCCTACATGAAATAAGAAAACGGAAGGTTAACTGGATTGGTCACATCTTACGTAGAAACTGCCTTCTAAAACAGGTTATTGAAGGAAAGATAAAGGGACAGATAGAAGTGACAGGAAGACGAGGAAAAAAGCGTAAGAAGTTACTGTATGACCTTAAGGACAGTAGAGGATACTGTGAATTGAAGGAGGAAGCTCTAGATCCCACTGTGTGGAGGAATCGTTTTGGAAGAGGCTTTGGACCTGTCGTTTGACAGATTACTGATGATGATGATGATGATTGCATCCCATAGCTTTGTACGAAGTCAACAGGTCCTGCAAAATATCCTGATAATTTGCTGCTTTGTGATTTCCTAAGTAGCCCTTGCAAATCCTCTTAAAAGACAACCATGCATTTCTTTCAGTCTCATTCAGGTCTTCATCGAAATGTTTGTCTTGCATCAATTTCCTGATCTGGGGTCCTATAAATATACCTTCCTTTCTTTATTTTTGCGTCACTCACATTTGGGAATTTAATCCTCAAATATTCGAATCCACGGCCGGTTTTATCCATACCTTTCACAAAGTTTTTCATGAGGCCCAGCTTTATGTGCAAAAGGGGCAGAAAAATGTTCTCCGGAAGAACAAGAGGAGGATTGACGACATTTTTCTCCCCTGGCGTCAATGATGTTCGTTTAGGCCACAGTTTATTTACATAGTGATTCTTCTTGTCCCGGCTGTCCCACTGACACAGGAAACAGCAGTATTTTGTGTACCTGAGTTGCATTCCCAGTAACAGTGCCACAACCTTAAGATCACCACATAACTTACACTTAAATTCGTCATATTTAATCTTTACCAAGAGTAGTTTCATGCCTTCATAACTTTCCTTCATGTTGGCTGCATGAGCCAAAGGAAAGGAGGGGAATTTATTAATTTATTTATTTCCATTGTGGAGTAGAACCACCTTCAAGCTCACTTTTGACGAATCAATGAACAAGCGCCACTGATCTGGGTTAAATTCATGACCAAGAACTTCCATAATGGAACAAACATCATTGCAAAACACTACACCATCTTCTTGGGAGAAGAAATCCTTGAATTCTTCATGGCGCCCACGGTTAAGCACACTTTAGCGTCATGGCGCAGAAGATTCCAGCCCTTTAACTTGGAGCGAAAGGTGTGGGTGATGGAGAAATTCTGGAAATATATTTGAATTCAGCGTCAAAAAATACATCAGAAACGACATTTTTCCTCATGGGCTAAAATCTTTGTTCACCAGTGTTATCTGTTCTTTTCTACACGTTCCGTGTTTATGTTTTGTGTGATCCTCAATAGACGTAACAATTTTTATCACATAAACCATCAACTGTCACCTACTGACCAACACTTATGCACCATTTTGTGTACACTAGAACGCGTTAAATATTGCTCCAACGCGTTTCGGTGTTCATCGACACCGTCTTCGGATGTGCCCTGTTTAACCGCAAGTTCTTTAAAAAATATCAAATGATTACAAGCACCTGTTGTCCACTTCACTGGTATATATATATATATATATATATATATATATATATATCACCTACACGTCAGTGACAGGCTGTTGTGATAATATTAAGGGCTGAGTTTTTGTGTGGAAAACTGCGATCTTATAACGAGCGGCCAGCAAGTGTTTGTGATCATTTGGTGTGTTTCAAAGAACTTACAGTTAAAGGGGGCTTCCTGAAGACGGTGTCAATGAAAATCTAAAAGCACTGGAGCTATATTTAATATGTGATCTAAGGTACATTGGATGGTGCATAAGTGGTGGTCAGTAAAAGTTATATGAACATGATGCGCGGTATATACTGTGTGAAGATGGCCTTAACTGATTTGTTTTTGCACTGTAGGCGGACTTGGTTTATTTGAAGTTAGTGGCTGCATTGTGAGATGTTATTTAGTTTAATTTTATCCTTCGAACTATGAACGATAATTTATTGCCTATACGTTTGATACTGAGTAATTCTTAAGTTTAAAGTTTAATGACAGATTCTTCTACATACTGTCATCATTGCTGACACAGTACACCCGAATAACGCCATGACGTTGGCTTGCTTAGTGACGTGGCAACCCACTCTACATCCGCGACGCAGTTTGTTCTACAGTTCCATTTATCTGTTCTACAGAGGCAGATCCCTGTGCGGATGCAACGCTATTTTCACGGTGGTTAAAACTGGACACAAGCGCGGATTGCGGGTGACTACGGACAAGCGGAACTTCGAATGTTTCGAGGGTCTGTCCGGTAGTGAATCTTCTCCAGCTGCAACACGTGCGATGTCAATGATCAAGACAGACGAAGCGTCTGCTGCGTGTTGTCAACAAACGAAAGATTTCCCTCATAAGATGTGTTACCATGTTAGCCTGTTTCATTCACGCCATCCCCATCTAGCGCTACAACTGAGAGAAGCTTCTCCACTGCAGGTCACGTGATTCATGACTGACGCACCTGTCTGAAACCGAGAGCAAGTGACAAAATCATTTTCATGAACAGCAGTTCCTCGGAGGAGACAAGTAAGGTGTATAGTAAATATTTGATTTTGCCATTGAATAAGCATTGCCGAGTGTGATGACACATTCTAACGACATGCATCTTTTACAGTGCTCGGGGTAGTGCTGACATTCTTAAATGACAGCCGATAACTTTTTAACCTGCAAGGACGATATAAATATAACTGTATTCTTTGGCCAGTATTTGGCAATACAATAATCGATATTATTTTCGTAGTTTCGGATGGGCATTATGGTAAACAAAATGTTACATGCTTTGCGTGATTTCAGGTTTCCGCTGCGGTATAAATGAGATCTGAACTCTTCTGGGATTTTATGCTTCGTAGAATGGTGGTTCGTTACCGATGTTTCTGGACAACATATCGGTCCCATCTTCAAGGTCCAAGCAGGGAGCCGATAGGTTGTCCCGAAACAGCGGTAAGAGACTTCTATTCTACGCTGCTAAAATCACAAAAGAGAGCAGATATCGTTTCTTAATATATGTCTATTATTTTTAATAAGTTCCTCCCATTTTATGAAACGTAGACACTTATAAAATTATGAATTACTTGGATTAAACTTACATTTGAATTATTACATGTTAATAGCACGGTATTTATTCTTATGATTATAATGGAATTTAAAATTACATCCTTGGATGCGAATAAGATTTTTCCGGTTGAGGGTACTGCGCTGTACATCCGCGTAGGGCTTTATTCATAGATGCTTCCATATTTTTAATCATTCACTCTCATTAATGCTTTGTAACGAAACGACAAAAGCCTGCTTAAGGGGTATTAATGATAACTGCATACATTTATTACAAGCAAATTTACGTTTCTGTATTTGATCATCTATGTTTATAAATGCTGATAAGAATGCGAGTCTTAGCAATCCATTGGTATGCTTTCACAACTACAGACGTCTGCCTTGTGGGTTATGTTAACGGCAGGAACGACTGGCACATCGCCTGATGAAGTATGTCAACTTGTACGCTTGAGAAGTTCGAACATCCAATTTCAAATTTCGGAATTCATTGTGTAGGCGAACACAGAATGAATGTGTCACAGAAAGCAGGCACGTATACGCCGAGCCTCTCAGCATCACAACAAATCAACTACCTTCTTTTTGGGATAAACTACAACTGACAACATTAAAGATACACAAATACCCGTCATCATTATAACGAACTCCGTTCAAGTACTATTGAATACCCACAGTCACCATCTGGTGTATTAATACACACAAGAATATAAAGGTTAAGATATATGAATCTAAAACACAAGTATGATATACGACAACAAATGAACCAGTGTGCCAGATTTGTGACTATGAAACTCAACAAATGTTAAATGTCAAATACATTATATTTTCAATCGCATAGATTTACTGCCAGCATAATAATTAATATATTATTGTCCATCCAGACCGAAGAGGATTTGTTACCAATACAAAATTTCTATAAAAATATTTTATAATATACTTTCAACATTTTCAATTTTATGTACATTTTAATGTAGGTAATATGGGATCCAATAATACACAAATATGGAGTGATTTTATCTTATGTTTCTATAAGCTGTCCTCAAGATGGTCAAGAATGACATAAACATGTAGCCACCATAAAAAATAAACTAATAACTAATATACTATTGTCGTGTTTAACGGCAAAATATCAACAATGCTTTTTTATCTTCAACCATCCAGTTTCAAATCTCGAAATTCATTGTGTATTCAAACAAAGAATGATTGTGGATGAAACTTGCAGCTGGTCCAAAATGTCTCGATTCTTTAGCAGCCAATTGCCAGGACAGTCAAATTCCACGATGAGAGTATTCTTAATTCTTCACCTTAACTCGTGACTTTAGACACGATTCACTGAACAGCAAAGATCTCCACCTAAATTTAGAAGGAAGAGTTGGAAATGAAGTTGGGACTTTCAAAACGCGACACTTTTAAAGTGGTCTGTGATGTCACAACTGTTTAAAAATATCTGACAGCATAACAAACAGAAATAAGAAAATATGTTTCGTTTTGTTATAAACTTAAACTCAACTTACATAAAAATCTCCACATCCAGAATTTCACGCATTTAATTTTGCTGCTATCTCTAAATTTATATTCATATTTCCCTGCCTAATGGCCTAACCAGCTACTCTGGCTTTTGACCCAGTTATGTACACGGAGATAGCTACTGCACTTGCCCATTCATAATGTACAATTCAGAACTCAAACTGACATATCATATTATATAATATTTTACACTCCTCTACTCCATACATGGAGTACAGCAAAGTTACAAGATATTTCCTTGTTAATATAAAAGACTTATTAGCAAAATAATGTCCTACAATAAAAATAATTGTTCATATCTTAGGCCCATCTCACTATAATTCTTCACACCAGCGGCAGTTATGGGACATTAAACCGAAGATGGCATTGCACCTGATTGGTTATCAACGTCAGTTTTTCGTCCCATCACAGATAACCTTAATTTGCTCATATACATATCTGGTGGAAATTTTTTAAGGGGCACGCGCAGCTTACGGAGGATTATGCGGTAAAATGAAATTCGTGTGTTTGGAGAATATTTCCTTCGACGGAATACGCGCACCAGAACTGCTGTGCAATGATCTAACTCTGTCGCAGTCGTTTGCAGAATTAGTACTCTATTACTGGTCCTGTTGTTGGGTTTTGGCATTGCCTGCCACTGGAATATTTTACCGAAGTTTTCTTACAAATTTCCGCCTCCTTCTTCAGGACAGAAGTGACAAGGGAAAGCAAGTTTTTTTTTTTAAATGTCCAGCTGGTCCTTCTGATAGACTTTGGAAGGGGGTGGTTGGAGAGGAGGGATTAGTGCTTGTTCCGTGCCAATATGAGCAATGGACACAATAAGCGGTCTTCTGAAACCTGAGTGACATTCTTTGAATATAGGATAGTTCGCAGCTTTGGGGTGCTGGGTAGCGCTAAACCTACACTTTGTTTGTCACAGCCCTTTAATTGCAGTCACAAACAGGGGATTTTTATTAGCTGGGATACTGCCAGCATCTCAAAAAGGACTGTGCTCAATATAGTTTGTTAACCTAGATTATTTGTTCCCTAACTCCTAGTGTAGACCTCTGTCACCAGTACCGTCCCTTTTTACTGACGGTTTGTCTCTTCCGGCCAAACAAACGTGACGTAAATAAATAACGTAAAAATTAAAATGTTTGTCGCGGAAATAGAGTAATTGAACAGCTCTGAAAAAGCCGTAATACCGCTGCAAATAATCAGCATGCCATTGGCCACACGCACGACTGTCTCTATACGTGTCCGATATCCCTTACCAGAGATCAAACCATCTGTGATCTCTAATCACAGAGAGGTCGAAAATTAAATCGCTGAAATATACATGAGCCGCGTTGCATAACAAATCATGCGTCACACAGACTACATGATTGGCAATTCTGATTCAGATGTTTTATTTATTGCAGCGGACCTCTCGACCTGTGTGTTCCCATCATCTGGACATTTGAAACAAAAGGATGATGCTTGTCGGGGAATTTACGAGGGTGGGGGAAATTTTTGAAGTTATTTCTGCTACATGCTTTATTTGTGTATATGTCGGAAAATCGATTGATGCAAGCATGATAAATGCTACCCTAAAAAGCTTATGAATGTGATTACATATTCTTAGTACTGTAGCTCGTAGGAAAGACAACGACTTTGTTTTTTCATAATTAAATAGTGCTCCAGGGAAAACTGTTTTAAGGACGAACAAATGTACTTACAACTTAATGCTATTACTGTCAACGCCAAGAAAACCCTGGGGAATGGAGGTATAGCTCCATTCATTCCTAACCATGGCACTGGGCGGAGGTGAGTGGTCAGCTTCACGCCAAGCTTACCTTAAGGCCTTGGAAAGCGCTTCCTTTAGCCAACGATTAGGTGGCTGAGTGGGCCTCAGACTCTGTCTGAGAATTCGGAAGGAAAGGAAAACTTCTTCTCCTTTGCCGCGAATCGAAGAGTGATTTCTCATTTGCTCAGCCCATAGCCTAATTCCTATTCCTACTGAGCTGTCCCTTTGAACGGCCGGCATCACGCTAAACGACGGTTTTTAAAATGTGCCGTTTTAATGACAGGAAGGGAGGGAATATGAATTTTGGAACCTCGAAAGTTTGGTGTTTATATTATTAATATTTAAAAATGTGCTCCTACCTCACAGAAAACACTCCATTACAAAACCTTATCACTTGTGCAGTTTAGGAAAATAGTTTTTCTTGAGAATTACACAAAAAGCACGAAATCATTCTCTGAAATAAAAGATGTACAGTTTTTTTAATATTAAAGCGAGAAAGCACGGTTTTTAAAGGGCCTATCGTACAATGCAGTGTTTAGGTAAACACATCATATTGACTAGTAGTCGATTCTCAGGTAATCCGCACGTTATTAAGGAATTAGCCGTGAGGCTGGAAGTAGGAATTGTCGCCGAAACTTTGGTATCTGCCTACACAACTACGCGATATCAGAGCTCAGAATACCGGAACATAAGTGCTTTGACAAAATAACAAAAATATGGGTCAGCTGGATAATTTATACCATTCCGAATGACTGTAAATACAGTAGAACATAACAATTGTTTATTCCATTGTTAAATCAACAAAATATTTCGGCCTGATAGGCCATCATGAGGTTGACCAACGATATAAGAGATATAAGAGTATGTACACAGTTATGTGGCAACTGCGAACTCAGATTCTTAAAATTTTATAACGTTATGTTGGCTACATGTAATGCACAAGAACAACCTCAAGGTTTCGTACGAATTCTTATATTGCTGTTCAAGCTGATGATGGCCTATCAGGCCGAAACATGTTGAATTAACACTGGAATAAACAATTGTTTTGGACTGGATTTACAGTGATTTTAATTGTCCATAGCACAACGGGGATGAATCATCTTAGGATAATGGCATTCCGCTTAAGGCAGTGCAAAGTAACACGGTATTTGCCACAAGATATTATAGTCTTTTCAAAATTCGAAACGTGTACGCGCCTAATGTAGGTTGTAAGCTCTGAAAAGAAGCCATGACCGCAAGACAAGTTAAAGAGCTTTGTAGGTGTTTGCGTCCTTGCTGACTTACGCAGCACACTGCAGGTGATAATTGGTGTGTCCTCAGACCGAACGGCAGGCAGTTCAAGCAGCGACAGCTCTGTATTGATGATGCAATCGCGATTTATTGAAAGACCTAACTCTTTTTTCATGGCGCAACACTCCCTAGTGGACAAGCACCTTCTCGTTACCAAGGCTTCACGTTCACACTCAGACACACCACAATCGGTGGGATTCCTCTGGACGAGTGATCAGCCCGACGCAGAGACCTCTACCCGACAACATGCAACACTCACAACAGACACATATCCCTGCCTTCTGCGTGATCCGAACCCATAATGCCAGAGAGCGGCTGCAGACCCACGCCTTAGACCGCGCGTTTACTGGGATCGGTAGATCTAAAGTTTAGTGATTCCTAATCAGATTATGCCGGGTTCAAATCTGGACAAAGTAATGTTCTGTCCCCATTGAAATTCTGTAGTTTATGTCAGACCTTCCGTGCAGTTTACAGGGCGGTACTATTAACACTTGAAATCTCAATGGTTTTTCAGGTCTGTACCACTTAATTTAACATAAACAAGAGAAGCAATGTACGTATAACGTAAAATTGAGGCGCGTTCGCGTAACAATTGTTGACACGAAAGAGCAATAAGTATTACATATTTTAGTGTGTGACTGTAGCTGTAATTATCTAGCTTGTAAAACGCATGCGCCGTATGTGCAATAATACCCTGCTTAACGTTCAGAATACGTTCCTAGAACGTGAAGCGCTAATCGAAAAACGATAAAGGGGGTCATTTTTACATTATATAAACGGGGATACTGTCATCTGCGACCTGTCCGACCCCACCATATTTTTCCACATTATCTCATAAATGACACGATTTTTGAAAAAAATTATTGAACATAAAATGTGTTTTTCGTTTTTCTCTACTACTTTTGTCTGAAATATTTCTTATACTGAGAAGAATAGGTATTCAAGTCAAGTATCCATTATTCATGCCATATATTATACAAATTTGAAATTTCCCGACATATTCGACAAATACTCGAATAAAAAGATTCATGAAAATTCGTCCAGTGGAAGCCGAGTTGCTCCATGCGGACGAATGGAAGGACAGACGTGACGAAGCTAGTAGTCACATCTCGTAATTTTGCGAAACACCTACAATATCTGACATTTTCCCCATATGTTACTTATTTCGTATGTTCCTCACATCGCAGCAGTATGTGTGTCCCATTCCTGGCCGAATGTTTTAATTAACGTCCGGTGTGTTCTCTGTGAGGTAGAATCTGGAGTGTTTTTTTAAAAGAACTACGTAGATTTATACATACTTCAAAGCGTGCCAAACTATTACAACCACTTGCTTCGACGACTTTGCTAATTCATAATCCTAAGTTCTGTGGACGCTATTTACACTATGCAGTTGTAAGCGAGTGTTACAATACCACAAAATAACAATTCAGGGTTTATATTGTAAAGTATTATCCACTCCTCAAAATGTGGTCACCACAGAACTTCTTTTGAATGGGGTAAAAGAAATTGATCCTTAAGGTAAGGATTTCTAAGGGCGAGTAAGCGTAAAGTACAGGCAGAGTTTTCCGTATGGATGCCCTGAATCCTTACAGGCGATCGAAGACATAGCTGCGTACATTCTTAACCGCGTCACTCTTTGGAGATGAGAGGTTGGCCTTTCGATGCGATCACTTCACTCCTGGGGAACTAAGTAGCCTCTACCAAAGTGTTCACGAGAATACTTCAAACTAACACAAACAAGAAGGAGAGAAAAGTTGATACTATACATTAAATAGCACATGGTTCGTCAAATATGAGAAAGTCACTTTAGCTCCCTCTGTTTGTCCGCTTCGTACATTTAAATCGACCTTCTTCCATTCTCGCGTTATTTTCCCATCATATTATCATTTCTCACTCCCTTTCTTCGTAGGTCTGGTTAATCTGAAAATAGTTCCCTCACACTCTTCTTCGTTTTCTTTATCCCTTCCTTATCTTAATCTTCTCCCTTCATTTTTTCTGTATTACATTGCATCCCTTCAATTTTTTCCGTCATATCGTTATTTCTTTCCATCTTTATTTCTCCCACTACTTCACCTTCAGCACTCTCACCCAGGTCATTCTTTCGCATATTATTTCTCATTTCATCTACTTCCCTTCTTTCTCTTTTATCACTTTTACACCCCTTATACTTCTTCATCCTACTGTCATTCTTATCCTTCCCACCCCCCTTCACAAGGTTGGATTTTTCCGTATTCTACCAACGACACTAGAACCAGGGTTCTGTTTTCCTCGGGCCAAAAGTTGTTTGGATTTTCGTCATATCCTGAAAATGGCGCCACGGTAGATCGTTGGGTTTTCCTCGACCTTGAATGAAATTGCCATTGATGTATACGTGAGATATTAATCGTAATCGGTGGTGAACAAAATAGCAATGGGGGGGGGGGTGTTTATTCCGCGTACTTCGGCTCTTCCCTTTCATTATCCTTCCACCGGTACTCTATGCTCATTCATTCATCTGTCACCGACGCTCTACAATCTCAGTAATTCACAGAGTCGTTTTTTCAGGTGAGACACCCCAGCTGGTTTTCAATAATCAAAAGAATATACATAATTTTACAGTCTAACACAACCTTTATTGTGTGAATACAGTTAAAAGAAAATTAAACGATCATAACAGCGATATATTTCGGCTTTTTTTTATAAAGCCTTCTTCAGGCTATAACATAAACAGTTTTTAGTATACAATTTAGTATACAATTAACAACGTCGTTGTTAATTGTATACTAAAATCTTTTTAGGTCACAGCCTGAAGACGGCTCTATGAAAAATCCGAAACATGTCGCTTTTATGATTGTTTAATTCCCTTTTAACTGTATTCATATAATGAAGTCTGTGTTAGACTGTAAATTTATATATATTTTATTGACAGCGTCGTTAGTTAATAAGCTAAAGATATTCATGATTATGAGAATATAATAATACTATTAGGCCAGTTACATCAATCATATTAAGGTGGGATGAACATAAAGTAGTTTAATCCACGTACAATATTGACATAGAAACTTCCGGAAGAACTGCTACTTGAAAAATCGAAAGATGAGAGGTAATTTTTTAAAATGGACCTTAAGAAGTTATTTTCTGCGACTGAGACTAATTTAAACTAGAAAACTCAGAATTTTATTAGGGACGGGTTTGCTGTCAACTTCGTTATGATTTTATGTTCTCTTTTCCTCTGCGGCGCAACAGCCCATTTCGGACCTAGGCCGCCTCGTCTTTGAGCGGTGTATATCACAAACAATTAGACACACACACACACACACACACACACACACTCGGCAGAGCTCCTCAGAACGAGTGATCAGCTCGTTGGAGACGTCGCTACCTACACAATGCTACAAACACAACAGACGTATATCTATTCCATCAGAGGGATTCGAACCCGAGATGGCAGCAATCAAGCAGCTTCAGACCGACGCCACCGCGCTCTATTAACACTGACTATTAAAAAGTGCGTTCTTGAGTTGACTAATATTGGGAATTACTATATTCGAGTCTCCAACGCAGCACTATCTGGGCTGTCGTTACTTCATAGATTCTACAACAAATATCCGGCGACATGTTAATTTGAGATCGAGTGCTAGTACTGATCAGACAGCCCTGTGGGATCGCCAAACCATGCGAAGTTTGAAACTTTGAGGTCTCCATGGTCCTCCATATGAAGGTTACTGTCTTCTGGGATGTGAACTATCTATCATACTACACGGCGTCACCTCCCGGAAGACAGTTATCTACGGGTTTAGTGTGTTGTGCGAAACGTGACACTGACAGGCGAGTGGCAGTCGAGTCTTCTGACTGGTTTGCGAACATTGCCTCAGGTTGGAAAGACCCTGACGTGAGTCTCTTCCAGTCTGGAGATGCACATAGCCTCGCTGTGCCTTGAACAGCTACACTCTTGATTCCTCTTCTGCATGTGGCCGTGAAGAGAACACAATAGAACGTCTACAGGAAATTACGAACGGCGACAGCTGGTGAGTAGAAACTTTGACACTAATTACATTTGAACAATAGAAATGTTTTATCATCATGAGTGTTACAGAAAGTAGCTAATTAGTACAGGACGTAAGTACATAAGCCTTTCTTGAAGAATTTTGCCTGGTATGAAATGTAATTATTTCTGTCATCATCGAATTACACTACCAAATATTTACTTCAGGTCTCTCACGTAATTAACTTCTACTATTCCCTTTAACCCGATGGTTATTACGTATATCTCTTACTTTACCATTAAAGAACACTGCACTTTGAATAAACATTCCATTTGTGTTTCGTAGATTTAAAATTAATGGCTGGGATTTTGTAAATTAGAATCAGTGTTGGTGTCATGGGAATTGAATATTGAGATATTATTTGAGACGAAGTTTAGGCTTAACACGGTTAGATGGTTTTTATTATGTTTCTCCTCATAGTTATCGTACATAACTGATTGTATCGGAGCGCTAATTATCTGAGGTGGAAATATTAATGCCTAATGAAAAATGTAGTGTTGGCTTTTCAATGTTTCATTATTAACGTCTCCCAATCAGCGCTGCCTTCCTTTTGAGTGCTCCAATAAAGACAATTTTACGTATGGTTTTAGTTCTATGTCTAAATGAAATGGTCCAGTGCGTAAACAATCGCTTTATGTGTGTGGATATAATGATATGTACAGTGTAGCAAGAAGTGAGTAAGTGCAGCTGTCGGGGTCGTGGGAAATGTGTAAATATTCAACTAATGTCACAGTTATTAGGACATAAAGGATGGTATGAATGGGGGTTGTATTCCCATAATGTGTGGGGATGCTGAGCAGTTCATCCAAAATTTAGCCTGAAATTATGAAAGGATGAGATCGAAAGGAATTTACAGTTAGGGTACTTAGTTTACATGTTGGTTTGTTTCACGGTGTTTTATTTCGCACTTAATAGCGAGGAATGGTACGATGAGTAAGGATTGAGGAATTTAAAGGAATATAGAAGCAAGCGAATGTGATTGAATTGAATTTGGAAGGAAGAGCATGTGGTCGAATTGAATTTGGAAGGAAGCGTATGTGATTGAATCGAGTATGGAAGGAAGAGGTTGTGGTTGAATTGAATTAGGAAGGAAGCGTTTATGGTTGAATAGAATTTGGAAGGAAGTGGAAATGGTTGAATTGAGACGTTATCCCACTACTTTCCAGGAGAATAGGAGAGACACCACAGAAAACCTCGGGTTTGGATGGGTGGTGTCCCTGAGCGGATTCGAAGCAGGAACATTCTGAATACTTTAAACGTGGGGTATGAGGGTATGGCCTAGTCATATATAGTCATAATTCAGCATATTATAAAATGGTGAACGTTTTTAGGAGCACCCACTTAACCGCTGAATTCTGAAAAGCTGAACGTTTGGCTCGGACTTAAAAGACACCCTGAGGATGCCGACGTTGGAGCAAATGAAATCTGCGTTTCCCACTGTGATTGGGGTATGCCGAGCGCCGCAATGCCTCCTTCTATATAGTAATTGAGGTGGAGGATGGCGTGGAATGTTGGTCGAATTCCGGTCCCTTATGACTGATAACGAGAGGCAGCTGTCTTTATGAGGTTTGCATAAGTCACATATGCAATTTTATTTTCATTGGCAGCAAGATATCTCAACAACATAACCTTGTTAGCAAGGTGAAATTCAATCAAACAGTCTGCAGTTTGCGCAACTTAACTTAAAGTTCCGTAATCGAGCTTCAAGAAAACGTAGACTGCATCATGTGAGCGGACTACCCCGAAGGTCACGGTATTAACCGGTTTCACAACAACGCAAAATGGAAGTAACCTGTCAGTGCCATGCTCTTAATGCTGCGCTATGCGCTTTACAGACATCACGCAGAAAGAGGGAACTTGATGGCAGGTCGGATGTGTAACACTGTGTTCCTCAAAACTTCTCTGATTGCTCCTAAGCAGTTTTTAGTGTTTTATTTACGACGCTGTCAGGAACACAAATCATATACGTCAGTGGTTATTAAGTGAGTATGGTTGTGGGGATTTGGTATAAAATTACTGATATGGGAAAACCGAAAGCACGGAAAAATCTTCTTCCAATACGCGTTTGGTCACCATAAATTCCACACAGAGTGCCCTGTGATTGAATCCGAGGTTCTGTGGTGAAAAACCGGCGAAAAAATTTCAGAGATATAATATATAGTTTAATTTCTCGCAACACATAACTTCAAGTGTTACAACAATTCGTGTGTATGCATGTATGTATGTATATGTGTACGTATGCATGCATGTATGTATCTATGTATGTATGTATGCATGCATGTATGCATATATGTATGCATGTGTGTATGTATGTATGTATGAATGTATGTATGTATGCATGTATGTATGTATGTATGCATGCATGCATGCATGTATGTATGTATGTATGTGTGTGTATGTATGTATGTATGCATGTATGTATGTATGCATGTATATATTGTGTATGCATGTATGTATGCAAGAATGTATGTATGTATGCATGTATGTGTGTATGTATGTATGTACGTATGCATGTATATTTGTTTGTTTGTGTGTATGTATGAATGTGTTGTTTATGTATTATGTATGAATGAAATGAATGAATGTGTTGTGTATGTACGTATGTATGTATTCATGTATGTATGTATGTGTGTGTGTATGTATGTACGTATGAATGTGTTGTTTATGTATTTATGTATGTATGTGAGTATGAATGACTGTGTTGTTTACTTATGTATGTATGAATGTATGTATATATATATATATATGTATTTATTTATGTGATGTTTATATATGAATGTATTTATGCATACATGTACTTATGTATGCATGTATGTATGTATGTTTGTTTGTTTGTATGTATGTATGAATGAATGTGTTGTTTATGTATATAAGTATGAATGAAATGAATGAATGGGTTGTCTATGTACTTATGTATGTATTCATGTATATATGTGTGTCTGTATGTACGTATGTATGTGTGCATGTATGGATGTATGTATGAATTTGTTTTTTATATATATGCATGAATGAATATGTTGGGTATGAATGTGTTGTTCATGTATGTCAGTATGAATAAATGTGTTGTTTATGCATATATGTAGGTATATATGTAGGTAGGTATGTATGTGTGTGTATGAGCGTGTATGTACGGATGTATGAATGACTGGATTGTTTATGTATGTATGTATGTGTGTATGTATGAATGTATGTATTTATTTATTAATGCTTTGCTTATGTATATATGCATTCCTGTATGTATGTATGTATGTATGACTGTTGTTTATGTATGTATGAATGTATGTATGTATGAATGTATTTATTTATTTATTTTTGTGTTGTTTTTTATGTATGTATGTATGCACGTGTTTTTGCATGTACGAATGTGTTGTTTATGTACGTATGTATGTACACGTATGTATGTACGTATGTAAGTATGTATGTATATATGTATGTATGTATTTAAGTTTGTTTGTTTGTATGTATGTATGAATGTGTTGTTTATGTATATATGTATGAATGAAATGAATGAATTTGTTGTGTATGTACGTATGTATGTATTCATGTATGTATGTATGTATGTGTTGTTTATATATGTATGTATGTATTTATGTATGTATGTATGTATGAATGACTGTGTTGTTTATGTATGTATGTATTTATTTATTTTTGTGCTGTTTATGTATGTATGTATGTATGCATGCATGCATGTACGTACGTATGTATGTATGTACGTATGTAGGTATATATGTATGTATGTATATTTGTATGTAGGTATGCATGTTTGTATATATGTTTGTTTGTATGTCTGTATGAATGTGTTGTTTATGTATATATGTATGTATGAAATGAATAAATGAATGTATTGTGCATGTATGTATGTATTCATGTATGTATGTATGTATGTATGCATGTATATATGTATGTGTGTATGTACGCATGTATGAATGTGTGTATGGATGTGCTGTTTATGTATGTATGTAAGAATGAATGTGTTGTTTATGTATGCATGTATGTATGTATGTATGTAGGGATGTATATGGGTGTGTATGTGTGTGTATGTATATATTTATGAATGACTGTGTTGTTTTTATGTGTATGTATGTATGTATGAATGTATATATGCATTTATTTGTTTGTTGTTTATATATATATATATATATATCTTCATGTATGTGTGCATGTGTTTATGTATGCATGTATATATTTATGAATGACTGTGTTGTTTATGTATGTGTGTATGTGTGTGTATGAATGTGTTGTTTATGCATGTGTGTATTTATGTATGTGTGTATGAATGTGTAGTTTATATATGTATGTATGTAAGTGTGTATGTACGTATGTATGTATGTATGTATGTATGTATGTATATATGTGTGTATGAATATATGTATGTATTTATGAATGTCTTGTTTATGTGTGTATGAATGTATGTATTTATGCATACATGTGTGTATGTATGTACTTATTTATGAATGTGTTGTGTATGTATGTATGTATGTATATGTATGTAAGTATGTATGTGTGTATGTATGTACGTATGTAGACATGTATGTATATATGTGTACGTATGTATGTTTATGTATGTTAATATATGTATGTATTTATGTATGTACGCATGTTTGTGTAAATATGTAGTATGTGTAGTTACGTGTGTGTGTGTGTGTGCGTTGTATGTATGTATGTGAATATGTATGAATGTATCTATGCATAAATATGTGCACGTAGTATGTGTGTATGTATGTACGTTTGTGCGCATGTAGTATATATGTATGTATGTGTGCAGGCATTGTATATGTATATATATATATATATATATATGTATGTATGTATGTATGTACGTACGTGTATATCATGTGTATGTATGCATGTATAGTTCGTCGCTTCACAGTAAACACACTTCGCTGAGCTATGAATCTAGTGCTGTTAAGCACCAATTCTTATCCTTCGGTCTATGGATAGGTTTCAGGGCTTCCCTGAACTAGGCTAGGAAAAAAATTACATCTTTATTTTTACTGACCTGTAACTGAATTTCAGTCTTTAATTCAATAATAAATGCAGGCAACAAAGTAATTTATAGCGTCTAGACTCCAAAAATTTTATTAACTTCAATAAATCTCACTACCTTAATTTTCTGCATGTTAATACATTTTCTGAGAAGTCCGAAAGTTTCACCAGACTCTCAAAGAGGTCCATGGCACAAGAAATGTTAAGAACTCCGTCCTGTAAACCGTGGAATTCCAAACTTCTTACGGCAAAGGGCCACACCCGTTACTGTCGGTTGCTTCGCGGGCCGCAGGTGGACAAAAGACAAGTGAAATACCTAACAGCTTAAATTATTTCGAAATTTTTATAGTACATTCATAATTTTCTAATGTAGCCAAGATATGGAGACACATGCTGCATAGGGAAGTTATCGCAGTTTTTTCCCAGATCCATACCAGACATAAATACATTTATTGGTTAGAATTTAGTTTTTGAACTTTAAATCTAGTGATATGTACAGTAGCCACTAAGTCTGAAGGCTTATTGATTAGGAACTGTGACGGTATTCCTGAGGTGCCCGATTCTATTCTTGGACGGGACTCGGGCTCACTGGGAATTCTCTTAGTTTTTTTTTTGCAGTGTCCCGATTTTAGTACCTTAAATAATCTTAACACAACTTCCTTCTGAATTCATTGTCCAATATCATTGTTTTGTGGAAAGTTTCCATCCTTCTACTATTTGTCCTTCTGGTAATACCAACACGTAGAGTAGGATGAGTAAGGAGCATGGCTAGAATTATACAATGGCAGTCCTAAGTACTTGGTGCAAATCCTGACATCGTACCACATTGTCCACCAAAACCTCACTTGGAATGACTTGGAATCGAACCCGGCCACCGCGGTAAGGTACTGGAGACTAAATGCCTGGGCCATGACACGGCTTCTAACCGTTTAAAGACACACTTAACCTATATAAATACTCAGGTCCTAGCCCGCTGTAAACACGCGCACTATCGGTTATAAAAACCATTCGTTTAACCTAGTATCAGGAAATAATATTTATTGTCTCCAAGTTCTTAAAAAAACATGTGGCAAAGTGCAAACTCTTTGAATGTGAAACTGAGTGGTTCATAAAGAGAAGGCCAAAACAGTTAACGATGAGCCTTCCCGCCTTCTTCCACAGTATTTATCTTTTATCTTGAACAATTTACCTTTCTTTCGACTCTCTGCGATTTGTGCAGATAAAGTAAGGGTATTTAAAGAGGCCGATAAGCGTGATTAATTAGTTATGATCATACCGTACGTGAAGAGAAATTGTTAACGTAATGCGTGACGTGCCTGTTACACTGAATCTTCTGGATTCTTTCAAGCAAAATGACACGAAAGTACAGCAGTTCTCTAGGATTCCGACGGTGAACATACATTACATCTGGTGGCGTTTATTTTATCGACGTTTTCTACCATCCGCGTTAAAAATATTTTGAGAATAGCTTTACCTATCTGGCCCAGCTGTGTGGGTGTTAACCTTATGTTTAGATAGAGGAAGGGAACCTGTCCCTTCCACGAAACTCGGTGGGGGTTTTTTCAGCACAGGAGGAAAGTAAATGATTCCAGACAGGAGTGTTTGTTTGATGATGCGTTGTAGACTGTGGTTTGGGTAAGGCGCTGGGGAGCCACAGACGCACAGAATAATAACATTTGTTTTGTCTTTTTCGGACTGGATTCCGGGCAGGACGTGTGTCAGGTAGGGGATACACGTTAAACACTAGTTTTTATTCAGGGAGCTTCTGAGTAGGAAACTATTCGGGAGACCTTGGAATAGGTGGGAGGATAATATTAAACTGCGCACATAGATCATACTTAAGTCTCTTTATAAATGCAGGGAATCTTTTGATCACCTGAACAAATTTAAGGTACTTACGAAATTTTTGTACAAGGGATTCACTTGCAGTTTTATATAAGCAAAATGTCCCTGTGTATATGAGTGTGTTACAGCGGGGCTATTCTTACAGTTTGAAACTTAAAAATATCTGGCAGTAATTCCTGTCGTTATAAGGCAGTCAAGATTTACTTAACCTTTGGTCGACATTGCTACGTCGATCTTTGCCAATTACGTCAACAAAGCAGTTGAGTTGCGCAGTTTCAAGATTCACGGGTGAATATTTAGTGAAATTATGATTTCGGCATATTTCTCTTAGACGTATAATATGTACGAACTGTTCAATTGAAGAGTCATCCCTGGAAATCATAAAGAGTGACTGAGTAGTTACGTAATTGTATTAAGATGCTATGGGTTAGCAATTGAACATCATGTTAAGCAACATCTGACAAAGGCATAAGTTTAAATGCCAGTAACGCTCTCACAGGCCGATCGCGGTGGCCGTGCGGTATAAAGTGTAGGTTTTAAGTCGCTCGATTACTGGGATTGCGGGTTGGAAACCCGCTGAGGTCATGGATGTTCGTCTCTTGAGATTGTTGTGTGTTGAGTGGGTAGCGGTCTCTGCGACGACCTGATCATTCGTTCAGAGGAGTCCTAACACGCGTGCGCGCCTGTCCGATTGTGTGTGATTTAGAAACCTCAAAAAAGAGACTGACTAGGCCCGAGTTGGAGTGCTGTGACACAGATAAAGAAATTACTCTTGCAGTCAATCAGTATTGTGTTATCAGTAATTGTATAGGGAGATGGGATTTAAATAACATGGAAATTACAGAGAAGGTTAGGTCGCCGGCGTGTATACCGCGTAGTGCAATAGATTCGTACCGACGTTTCTGGAAAAGCGTGTTGCTTCTGTGTTCAGGGTAAAGAAGAAGAATAAGGTCCTCTTACTTTGAAGATGGAGACAGTGTATTCCTGTCAAGAGTAGATACCTGTTTACAAGGCTAAACGGTGTCATACCCATGTCTTTGTGGAGACTAAATTTGGTAACATTCTTACATTGATTTTGTTCATTTTCTAAGCACGTTTTCCACACGGTAATTCGCTATAGTTTGCAGTGTTGCTGTCTGGTTGAGAGAACGTATTTTCTACAGTAAATGAATATCAGATGTCAGCGTGTTACGTAAAATTATAGGATCCATTGTACGGTGTTCCAATAATCCAGTTTCCTGTTTTGTTAGACCCAAAATACCATATTTCATGAACCTTATACCATGGGTGTCTGGGACTCTTTCTTACTTGTTCAGAGCAGCCTAAACTGAAAATAACTAATCACTTCGATAGAATGTCTGGACCTTCATCCCGTTCTTCCATACGTTATCAGACCTTGGCGTTCGAGCACAGGAAAAAATTGCTTTTTTTGTGGTTTTTAATGGCTTTTCCAAGAGCTGAAATTATTTAGTCTTTATGATAGAGAAATATGGTGAAAACTGGATTTTAAACTTTCTGGCAAAAATCAGTAGTGAACCTGAGTCATTTAGAATGCCTAGAAAAATATTACCCACTCGACCTCGATCGTCTGTCTTACCTCTTTCCTTACTTTATCCATTAATAAATAGATTATATTCTGGAAACCGCATTCTTGTTTTGGATTGGGACAGGTTTAAGTAGGCCTACTTTTAACAAATACGCACTTGCCGCAACTGTGTTTCGCCATTCTGCAGTAGCTGTCACTACATATGTGACCGAAGGCACTTCATACATAATTGCGTGTACTTTTGCAAAGCACAGCCTTGAATCACAACCCAAGGCTGGCTACGGGTTGATCCATGCGCAATAATTTTTTATACTAGTACTCGCAGGTAATGTAAACAAACGTTATGCATGTCAGGTGTTTATGCAATGTGTTCGACGCTTGTTTTTCTTTTCTTTTCTTTTTTTTTTTTTTTTTATTTTGTTTTTTTTTTC
>Ga0123354_10002701_pt1 | contig 23779 bp, 12 predicted proteins | sample TergutLab28metaG_2_FD_97872 | JGI IMG/M metagenome (GOLD analysis project Ga0123354, IMG submission 97872) | Labiotermes labralis P4 segment gut microbial communities from Petit-Saut dam, French Guiana - Lab288 P4 | ecosystem: Host-associated > Arthropoda: Insects > Digestive system > Gut ... | reverse complement strand
CACTCGAATACCACATCACCAACAGACAACCCCCGCTACATAACACCAGCACGCCTCAAGTCAGCCTACACAACACAACAAGTACTCGCTAGCTCCTGAAGATGGACGTACTAACGTCTGAAAAATGTTGAGCAATATATAATAAAGCAAGTGTCATCTAGTTGGTCAACCTTTATTCAAATATCAAGATGATGCACGGTCCAATACGCATAAGATTTACGAAATGTGTTCGTTATGAAGTGTAGGTGTCGGTGTTCCGGACAAAACAGCTGCAATGTGTGCTAAGACATTAAACTTTATAGAACAAGAACAATATGCACTAAGCCGTGCTGCCATCTACAGGTACGACGTTAAATTTCTTCGGCAAGGGTGGATACCGCAATACCAAGAAAGGACTACCTTCAAATGCCCTTTATTTCTGCCGTCTTTTGCCGCTTATTTGTAACCTCTAAAACGTCTGAATGCTAAGATATCTAACAGCAAAACAGCAAAAGTTGGGTATCTGTACATGTATGGACACCTTTATATCTGATGTTTCTACGCCATTTAACGGGCATTACAAACCAGATAAGCGCATACAGAGATCAGAGGGATACAAACCTTCCAAACAAGGCCATTAGCCTTATCTATAAACATGGCAGGAACTAATGTAAGTTAATGTAACAGCCGACAACATATGCCCTATATCCAACAGAATAAGGACATAAATGTAAAAGAGTATCCACCTGCGAGGGACAAGTAAACCATTGCTGTATGTGTCGGGCACGTGAAAAAAAAAATGGTGGAACCATCTGCAGTATGGGGGGTCGGGTTAGCAACAGGCAAGTCAGCCACATAGGTACCATAATTATCCACACGAATGCGAAGATGGAAGGAATATCAAAAGACCACGACTGTTAAAATTTTATCAAATTCTATTCATGTGGGTCCTTCAGGTACCGTATTTGGATCAAACGTCGAATGCAATTCGACAATTCAATGTTCATTCGCATTTTCCTTTACCATCCCGTTCAATCTTGTAATGTTAGAAGACTTGGAACAGGCTGATCCAGCAGAATACCTGAAATGTTTATGATCATAAAAAGTAATTCCAAATCGGAAAACGCAAAAACTAAAAGATATACTCAACAAGAAGCATAAGACTATGATATACAGTACAGTGCAAGCATAATAATGTTTTACACATCAAAATCAACTACATTGCAAATACAGGGTAACAAAAGATTTTGTTTACGTTATTAAGTGAACTATAAACAATCACACATTAACAAAAACAAACAAGCAGTTCTTGAATTTTATGCACTAAAAGATCACACTATTACTCACGAAGAGCTTCAGGACAGAAAAAGCTGTGTTAAAAATCTGCCATCGTTTAAAATTTGGCCTTCATTTGCTTTTTGTTGGATGTAGATTTTGATAATATCACTAATGCTGGCAAGTAACATGGCCACATTTGACAGTTCGTGAGAAAAGACAAGCTTTTTCAGATAAATCCAAACACCGTGGGAAGTTCGCCCTCTGATTTATGTTTATTACGATTTCTGCTATTACTGGTAAATGTAGAAGGCCGCAGTTAAAATTTCTACTTTAATCATTTCTCATATATCTCCTTGATGAACAATCTTGTTTCCATCATATAATCCCTTTTGTGACTACATTTCCTAACCAACAGTTCTGTTTCCAATTGGTCGCATTCCCGATGTTGTTTATGCATGCAGAATTTCTGGCTAGGAGTATGCAGCACATCACGGATTGTCCGAAATTCCTGAATCTGAAATTCTGTAACTTTAAAAGTACCACGTGGTCTATTAGAAATCTCGCTGCCGAGCTATCCATCATATTTTCTTTCTAGAGTTAAATCCTGTTTCTTTGTTTCCTTGTTCATCATCATTTATTCATACTCTTTTCAGTGACTCATTTTGTCATACTCTATATTAGTATTTAACTGCAGTAGGCACAACTGCTTATAGCATTATATTACTGATAGTGGCAGTAGTAAGAACAACACGTACTCTAAACGTACAATCTAAGTTGACATGGGATAAGACTGTGAACACTTATACCTGGATACCTACTCCATGAATAGGAAAAGAATGTAATGCTGTACACAATCAACTAATATATACTGTCACCAAACATACTCACTAAAACACTTTGTTTTATCCTACGTCACTGGGAACAAAAAAAAAAAAGGAAGATATTGCAGTAAATCAGATGTCCTGATTATCCGAATTATTTTATCGTATCGAATTACCACGTATTTTCATCATGTTAACACTTAAACTCGTATGCAACGTGTATAAAGTCTTTCGTAAGGACCTAGATCTCATTCTATCAACATGTAAGTTAAGCATACAATGATCATTTATTTTATGTAAAATATTGGCCTGAAGACGAGCTAAGTGTCGGTCGAAACATGTTTCCATATACTCAAAAAATGTAACATTAATATCAACAAACAGCTGTGTCGACGGTAATTACATACTAATTTGTAATGCTACAAAACACAATGAAATGTCTACGACGAAATTTTATTTGTTCTGTTTAACTCATGCTTATCACTTCACTTTTTAACCAAAGAAACGATATTTATACTTACAAGGGAAGTAACTGGGGAGGGGAGAAGGCAATGCTTTAGAGTAACTATGAAAACTGTATAAGACGTAGACGACAAAGGCAATTTAAATATAGTTACTAATTTATCGTTAATAATCACTTACTGGGCCGATCTCATTGGCCGCGCGGTCTAAGGCATGGGTCTACGGTAGCTCGTTTGCTGGGATTGTGGGTTCGAATCCCGCCGGGGCAAGGATGTCTGTCTATGTTGAGTGTTGTATGTTGTCAAGTAGAAGTCTCTGCGACGGCCTGATCACTCGTCCAGAGAAGTCCTACCGACTGTGATGCGTCGTTGTGTGTGATCAAGAAACCTCAAGAATGAGGAGGCCATGGCCCGCGTTGAGCTGCAGCGCCACAGGGGGAGAAAAAAAATCACTTACTGGACTCTATGTTCTGTAGCATCTACACGTACTAATATAACTAAAATTTACTGAAGGAGCGATTAATAATCGGTCAAAGTAATTACACAGACTATACGTCAGTGAGAGTATTCATGTGCCGTAGCAGCTCCATGTTTGAAACTGTGGCATCTAAAGGATATAAAGGCAGGGTAGGAATAATAGGACGAAATAGGAAATTGACGGACGACATGCGAAAGCAATTAATCTCCTTTACATTTCAACGTGCCTGTTTTGATAATAAAAATATTAATTTCTTGATGCACCAATTGAAATTAGTCTTTGGAAAACATGGCCACTAACTTCGTCTCTGCTACCAAGATAATCGTTGGCAGCCACTTAGCAAATCACGAAATAAATTCCTTGCTTATAAAACGATCGAAGTTTGACTGCAGCGCTCATAAAAGACTTGGGAAACAGGTATGGTAATTTGAATAACTCACGGAGATGACAGTACAGAGGGCTTCTTCTGGGTTGTGACGTCGTGAAGTCTGGTCAGAAAATTCTGCTGCCTGTATGACGATGACGACGACGACAATAGACCTCTCACTTGTCATCATGATGAAGGCAGCAGAATTCATTGGATCGTCGGTACACTCCTACCAGAATACACAGCATCACAACCTATACAACAGTAATCTTGTAGATTTAGCAGCATGGGTCAGTGAACTCATTCAAGGGTGGGTCAAATGAACTTTAATTACGCACAAACTCGTAAGCTTCATATAGATACGCAGAATTTGGATCCGAAATTTGTTGAAGAGATGACGGTGCTAACACGAAGCATACCTGAAGAAGTTACATGTAGCGGAGGTGGTCAAGTCAATGCGCCTCCCAACTACCGCAACGACCTCACAGCACATACGTTCAGCGTCACCGTTACTTGAAGTACAACTGGTAAACACGAGACATGCGAACACTGATGTCGAAAAGGCATAAAGATTAAATCAAAGAGACTTCAAATAAGACTGGTAACGAACACAGCGTTGTCACTAATACAAGACAAGCTGACCCTGTGTCATGCAATGAAGGTGTGGGGCGTGCGGGGACTGACGTAAAGACGTACGTATTATTGCCTTCGGCAATTATGAGCTTAGTGCCAGATAACTGCAGCAAGAAGTCAACAGCATTTACGGCACAGCATTACGTAGACAGCGAACGGGGCATTTAACGTCCGTTTTCCAGTCTGCAGCTAGTCACTTGAGACATGGCCGGTCATATTTACATTTACTAAGTCCAGATAATTATACGAATATGATATTCTTTTGAGTACCATCGCGGAAAGATCAGCGGTGTTGAGAGAATGGAACGTAAAATTTTTACCCTCGTTAGTGATTACAGGTTCTAAATAAGTGAGGTGCTCAATCTAGCACCACACTATGAAAAATATGTGGGAGGATCTTAACAGTTCGGTACTATACGGAAGTGAACAGTCAGCCTCACGCCTTCCCGCTTCCTCAATCACTATAGGGTAACGAGCTGCCGGTCCACATACGATATATAGGAGTTTGGATGGGGCCCAGGAAGGGTCTGGATGTTGAGATAACGAAAAAAATCGCTTTCTTCGTGCCGAGAATTGAACTCCCGTTCCAGCTCGTGGCCTAGCCACTACAACGACTGACATGTCCCGGCTCCTTACAAGTTCGGCAGTGGACATTTTTATGCATACCACGTACTAAACTATTAATATAAAGCATATTTTCAGTTTTTCACCGTGCATATTGTCACAATTCACGTTTATTCACCAACACATGCACACTTTTAATAACACTATAAAACTTTAATTTGTTAAAATAGTTAAAATCTCTCCGACATGTTTTGGTTTATATTCAAACCATTTTCAGGGAGCTATTAGTTCATGCTAAAGTTACCTATATCTCTTGTTGCTGTGATGCTGCCACAACACCATCACAGCAACAAGAGATATAGGTAACTTTAGCATGAACTAATAGCTCCCTGAAGATGGTTTGAATATAAACCGAAACATGTCGGAGAGATTTTAACTATTTTAACAAATTAAAGTTTTATAGTGTTATTAAAAAGTGTGCAGGTGTTGGTGATTAAACGTGAATAATATAAAGCATAATTACACAAGATATTTAAAATTAATGTACTGCAACATCATCAGAAGGAAATAACAGACTTAGGAAGGCCAGAAAATAGGCGGAGTCAGATGGGAAGAACCTTATATAATACCGTATATTACACTGGCGAAATAAACACAGTAAGGTGAGAATTAAAAATAGACTGTTTTGAATACGTATGAACCTTCACATAAAGTGGCAACTGACAGCGTATTGTCAGTTTCAGTGAACTGTTGTACAACTTCAACATGGATCCTCAGCTACATTGTTTAAACTAATTCCGTACATGCAAAGCTAATTACAGCCAGACAGACAGATGGACACGTTGCAGACATAACAGACCCAAAGTGATAAGCATGTATGGTCACTTGCACATCGTCTCTTATCTGATCTGAACACTTTACATACCTCAGAACAAATCAGGATCTCAGTGGCGTCCCTAACCAACTTCGTGCCAGACACACCCACCATACGTCCTTTGACTTGTTAGGTAACGCTACGTTCAGGACCGTTAGGTGACAGACTTCCATGCATCCTTTTGACAATTATTTTAATTAGCCAGTAAGACTAAGTATTGAAAGAATTAACGTGTACTCACACAACAAATAGCTAAAATTGTCCCTGGGAAGGCAATAAAAGCACAGGCGTAGTAGAGGTGTTGCTAAACAAATTCTTAATCTAGGTATTAGATAAAAATGAGAGATAGGCTTCATGCTCCAGCCATTTTACCCCTGGGGAAGTAGTCGACGATACAAACTGAATAGGAGTCTAGCTTGGACCCCAGAGCCCTTTGTACACTTCGGAAGAGAGGAAAATCTCTTGCCCCTACCGGAAATCGACCCATGACTCCTCACTACTTAATCCTGCACCTTTCTGACATTACCAACTGTGCTATCCTGGCTTATACTGACAGGACAGAAGCTGCCAAGAACAAAACTAAACTTGTAACGTCCTGCTGTTTCCACAATTAGTATGGAATGAATTTGACATACAGTAGGTATTCAGGTTTACGAGTTCTCCTTACTCAAGAGTGAAACAGAAGTTTTCTATTTCTCGACTTTTCAATTGAAAGAACGTGTAAGGAGAGGGTGATGCCTTCTGCAGCTATGCCATCAGGCACCTGAACATCTCGGTGGTCTTCTTGAAAGGCGGGGGAAAAATGTGTTAGATCTTCATTTCGTAGCACGGTGCTCTGTCATTTAGGTTGGCTGTTACATTTCCAACCTAAAACCGATGAGATCCAAGTGAGTGGCTCCTTTTCAGTAATGAGCAATCTGCCTGCCAGCCATGTGACACTAAGCTGTGAGGTTCACTTTAGTGTGTTTTGCTGCCGGAAGAAGAAGTAAATGACGAGTTCTACGCTTATACGGAAACAGACGATTAGACTGGAAATGGCCTCCCTATACCTTACGGTAAAGAAATTCAATGAACCACTCACTCCTTCAGTCGTATTAGACCGAATCACTCACTAATCAACACCTTCACGGTAGGTAACTAAGCCGGGATATCTCAATCGGTAAATGGCTGGCTACAGATAGAAAAATAAAACTTTATTCCCGGAGAAGACATGAGTCACTCATTTTCCGATTACGTCCACACTGGCTCTGAAACCCAGCCATCCTACAATTCCATGATCGAGGCTAATGCCTTCCCTTGAGATCAATATGCCTGCAGCGGGGAACAAAACAGACACCACCGCCTGGTGCTGAGACTAAATAAGAATGTGTGGAAATTAACACACTATCCTTCTTCGAGCTCGGCGATGTCTGTCTGTCCGGATAACAACGAGAAGCGATAAACGAGTTCGCGAAGTTTCATACGAGGTTAACAAACATTTATCGTAGGATACATTCCAGTTGTGGTCAAAGTCGGGCAAAAAAATAACGGAAACTTCATTAAGACACAATTCTATACGTCTCTACATGCAATGCGAACGTAAGTCACAGTAAGTTTTCATTCATTAAAGCGAGAAATGTTTCAAACAAACGATGCAGAGAAACTACACCATGCTTTTCATACCAATACAACTTCTTTCCGAAGTTCAACTATGTTTTCAGATAGTAGAAGAAAAGGAAGTAAATGTGCCAGACCTGCTAGGCTATAGTACTGTACCTTTCGTACTCACCTCCAATTCGTGCTATACCTCCACTCCCCCTACATGCCTTGATGGCGTTGACAAGGACAACTTTACCTTTCTCTGCCTTTTGAATACGTACTTGTCGTAACTTGTTTCAAACGTCGTCTTTCAATATTACACCTCTTAAGAATTAAAATATAAAATACATAATAAACTGTATAACCCTCCTAATAAACGGTATGAACTCGAACGTTGAAGTATACAATTTTATATCCACCTCTAAACTCATTGACTTCATGAATTTCCCCTCCCCCTCCAAATAATGCGTCAGATGCAACAAAATTAACGTAACACTATGTTCTGGGGACACACACAACTTCCATCTTCAGGCTTCTTTCTAAAAGTAATGTTGGTGTAGAATTACGCATTTTCTTCTTTAATACAAAATATCGGTCCAAAGAGTGAACGCAAATTCCAAGTACAGTTTAAACCAGCTAAGGTAAAGATAAAGGTCTCCCCGTAACGTCCCATGCACGGAAGAAGTGCGAGTAAATTTATATATCAACTCATTCCTAACATTGACGCTCGATGGAAGTGGTGGTCAAAATCAGGCCCCGGCCGCTCCACCCCGGGTTAAAGCCCCCAGGATGGTCTGCACGAGTGTGGAGAAGAGAAAATTTCTCGCCTCCATCGGAATAAGAATCCCCAAATAGTCCAGCTCGTAACGAATCCCTGTACCAACTACGTTATCCTGGGCCGCACTTTAAAATTACGTCAACGCAAATCTCACTAAATTTGATGACTGAACTTTTTATTCCACAACAATGCATTAAGGGATATTTACACTTATGTAGAGAGGAATGACTTGAGATATTCATTGTAACAGCAAGTGGTTTTACTTACGCAATTTTTTAAACTGGAGTATTCACATTACAAACAGAACAACATATTTTGGAATGAAAATATCACCAGAAAAATCTGAGCCGATATACAACAAAACACAAGTAATAATTTTAAATATCTCGGTTGTGACATTTCCTATGTAAATCAATAGGGCAATCAACAAAAACTGGCAAAACTTGCTGAAATACCGGGAATTCAAAAAACAATTTCAAACCAACTTTGGTCCAGAAAATTTAAGAATAAAAGTCCTTAATACACTGGCTCTCCCCATTCTTTTCGATGGAAGCGAAATTTGGACCCTGAGAAAAGAGGATAAAAAAAGACTGACATCAATCGAGATTAAATTTTTCAGAAGAGTCGCGGGTACATTCTTTTTAACCACAAAAGAAATGAAGAAAGTTGTGAAGAGTTGAAAGTAAAACCAGTTGACGAGAAATAAGATACAAATCACACTGGCTACGACAATTAGCAAGAATAAGAAACAACAGGATGCCAAAAAGTAATGCTCAATTATGAATGAAACAGTTGAAGACGACTTCGAAGACCTGCGAAGAGACTATCGGACGAGGCGGATACAGGTCTATCACGGCCTAACTCGTGACGGATGATGATGATGTAATATTTTATCAGTATTCTTGTAAAGCACCCCGATAATGGTCGCAAAAGCGACCGAAACATGTATGTGAATATCAATGTACGATAAATCATATTTTATCGGTGTGCATTTTTTTTAAGATGCCGGACTGTTGGCTAGAAGTCAATATTCGGAAAGTCCTGCGACCGGCCACCTCGACACAGGTTTTTCTTGGTTTCCCTGTACCTAAAAGCAAATGCTGAGATGGTTCCCAAGATTCCAAGTTGCCACTACATGCTTCTCATGTAGCCCTCCCGACTTAAATTTAGTAGTAACCAATTTAATATTTTCTATGCATGTAAAATAATCACTGCCACCGGGTGACAACCCAATTGCAGTTAATAAATATTATTATATTATTATTTGTTGGTTTACTACACAAGTGTAAATATTTGATGAATAACCATCACGAGGCACAATACATATCTTTTTTCTTCAGTTGGTTTTGCTTGTGATAGGTAGATAGTGTCGGTGTCGGAATCCAACAAGTTTTAAAACTAAACTGAACTGACTGGGCCAATGATCCAGTGGTGGGCCACTTGAGAGAACGGCAATGAATGGTCAAATTGCGTGGCCTTTGTGGACAGGGTAAAGAACGGTCCAGTGGCATGCCCTTGTGAAAATGACAACGAATGGTCTAGAGAGGTGCCCTCTGTCAATACGGTAACGAAATGCCCAGTGGCGTGCCATTTGCAAACACGGTAATGAATGGCCCAGTGGCGTGTTCTTCCCGAACACGTCAAAGAATGGTCTAGTGGTAGGCCACAGTGAGCATGGCAACGAATGGTCCAGAGGCGTGCCCTCAGTGGACACCATAGCGACTGGTCCAGTGTCGTGTCCTTAATAAACAAGAAGGGTTAGTGGCATGGCCCTATGAAACACAGTAACGAATCTTCGGGTTCCATACAAGGAAGAAAAAGACAGCCTGAACAAATAGCACAAATTAAATTTTCAGACATACTTAATCCTGTTAGTACTAAGTTCCATATAACTCGCTGAAAATTATGGCAATATTCGGTTGAATTGATTCACTTTTCGTGGGACTAGTTAAGATAAATTAATTCAGGTATGCGAATTAGGCGTTTCACTGACGACGAAAGCCAAATGTTCCCTAGGAATCCCGCAAAACCATTACCCAGTTACGCGGCATCATATCCCGGGAGTACCTAGTCCTCTTTCCCAGTTACCTCTCAACAACGAAAATAACTTTTATGGGTTTCAATAATAGACATGAAATGTACGTCGCGATTAAATTATTCTAAGAAACGAATACACGTTGAAATATTATAGGACACATACAGTAGAATTCTGTTATAACGTTATAAACGGGAAGGAACAATTTGTGTCGTTATTAACAATGTGTCGCGTAAACCAATGTCGTTACAACCAAGTTCGACTACATATATTTATGCCTCAGCATACCTGGATATGGAGTGCTTAAGGATCAATGCTCTAAGCCAAGAACACGACAAAGAAAAGAAACGTAAATATTCCTCGTCTTTCTGAAGAGCCTGAAGTCATCATAGAATTACATGACAGAAGCTTTTAAAGTAAATTTCTGTGTTTAAAACAAGATGCGCATGACTGCCCCGGACATCGTCCGTTCTAGCCTTTCTTGTCTAGTCTAGTCTAGTCTACTCTGTGCACAGTAAAGGTAACGTACCTTAAAATCTGAACAGTTTATGCCATATTCAGACTAATGTATTACCCTGATTAGCACAAATGACTTACATTAAGACGGACGGATGATTAAACCTCCAGCCTGACAACATTTTCAATTCCCTTTGTTAATCTGAACAAAAATTGAATATAAGACATGATAAGTAACTTATTTTCCTTATTTAAGTCGCTTATGCCTTTTTTAAATTCCTACATTCTCCTCCCGCACTTTAATGCGTCCAGTTCAGCCGACCTGCACTGCATCCCATACCAATAAACGATTATGAAGGCATGAAGGCGCAAATGGAGGTGAAACACCACATATTTAGCTAAGCACTAGACAGATGTAGACTGCCCGCTTTCCACTGAAGCAACATTACTTCCGAGGAAATAAGTACCCGATGGATGAACTTCAGAAGCTGTCCAATATAATGATGAATAGCAGGAACACCATCAAAACGGAAATCAAAGTATGTTCATCCAGCATTTAACCAGTAACTATATTGACTGACGTATTATGTAGGCCTACTGATAATCTCACGTGTTTTGAAGTTCTAATGTCAGTGGCTATAGAGGTTCTTCAGGAGTTAACACTTTACATTTTGCTATATAAGTTAGCGTACCAACGTTCTGAAGAAATTCTCCTACCCAGAAAATGGTGGCAGCACTTTATTCCGAATAGTTGACATCTACCTACAAAATTACATGGCATGAAACTGCTTCATTGCATTACTGTCAAAAAATTATAACGCATAAAGCAGCAGCTGTGGAAAGAATTTATGGCAGTTTTCACGAAAATCCATGAATCAGGTCAGAAGTTATTGGCTAGGGAGGACACACGAATATAACATTTTAAACCTCTCCTGTGTTATAAAATACGACAAACAGGCTCAAAAATCTACCTCCACATAGCCGCAACAATCTCCCAAACAAAGGCCACACAACACAAAAGAAATGAGTGACTGCAACAGTTACAGTCAGAGTTTTAATATACCCGTAAATACGCATGTGCAAATAAACGAGAAAATCAGAAATCCACTGCCATATTCTACACTGTCTCAACATTTCACGATGATAGCCACTATATTAGTTTTCTTTCGGTGTCAGATCTGACGGTTTACAGTAAATACCTTACGAAAGATTCGAAAGCCTCTATTGATTAAGTGGATTTTAAACTGTATATCACCTGAACTTTCATTAAACCTGCGAAAGCAAACAGACGTCCAGCGACATTCACGCTCACTAAGCACAACAAGACAATATTCAGAAGCAAGTTCACTGAGTGTGAACAATTGTACGAGTATTTAGGTCCACACATGATATTTACATTCGATCTCATTTCTTACAATAAACCGTTCTAAATGCAGAAGAAGTTTACAGAATGTAGTTTACATTCAATAACAAGCCGAAATAAAGCTGTCCCTGTTCACACATGAGGGCATACAGGGGAGTGCAGACACAGCTCGCATTATTCTTGAACTCTGCACCAGATACAGATGAGTGGTCACCACTACGCGCGTTCGCTTTATCCACAGGAAAGAGGCCCCTGTACCCTAAGTGGGCCCCAGAGCCGGTCTCGACGCGTTGACGTTGCTCCTGCCACGAATAGAACCAATACTCCTCGGATGTTCAGCCCATTACCTAGTTACTAACATACTGACTGATTTAACTCAGTTCACTTGAAAATGGACTTTCCCGGAATATTACCGAACAGGTGGTTGTAGAAGTAAAGGAAAAATTTCATTACAAAGACAAAACATTACAAGTAACCATATTTTATTCGCCTCTTAATATCAAAAAGAAGTACAAAACTTAGCAATCTCAACACAAGTCAGCGACTGAGAACGTTTGGTTGCATGCAGACAAAACGATGGAACAACATTCGGTTGGTAAGAGCAGGTGTTGGTTGAAGAGCACTAAAATTTCTCTTGACCACTTGCTGCAAGTGCTACAGGCAGTTTGCTGCGAATTGTGGTTATTTCAGCCAAAAGAAAGGTCACCAGATTCCGATATGATAAATAGAAAACAAAAATATTTGCGGGCTGCATTATAAATGATACCCACATATTTTTTATTTACGTATCATTAGTGAGTTCGGCAGCAGTGGCTCATCTGAAACTTAACATCTAAAAACTTCAAGAGATTGCACAAAATTTGGCAATAATCTTATCTTATAAGTTCTTACTTATGCCTCTTTTATAATAAATCCTGAGTGACATAACCTGAGCAAATACTCGTAAAAATAATTTTGAATTCAGAGCAGTAATCACAACAACAAGAAACGAAACAAGTACCTCATTAAGGACAAGGATAAGCTCTGCTGATTTACACACGACATTTGCTCCTTCCTACGACAGGATACTTCTTTACAGCTAATCATGAAAAGCGAATGAAACTCTGGAACGTCGGTATATATCTACCAGATTACACGGTGTCACGCCCATACAGACATAGCCATAGGCGTCAGAACCTCTCATCTCACTTAAACGATTCTACTTAAAACAACAAGACATGAATCGAAAAACATGTGCCTAGCAGTAATGTACGTGATAACTATCTTCAGAAGGTAAATACTGGTTAGACGGTCGAACAATTCTGGATAGTGGCAGAGAAAACAGTCGAAATGGAAACGTACACTGCTGAAAGTGTGTGGGTGGGAGAACACGCAACATCTGCTGCCAGGGTATTTACTAAGCACTGGATCACTTGCCTCTCAGATGAATAACTCTACTTTACTGCATTTCAGAGGTTTTCATTTTAAGATAACGCTTGAAAAGAAACGTGCAAGAAAAATTTCACAAATGTTTAGAAGGAATGAATGTAAACAGGGACAAACCTCAGTTAGTATATACGGTGTACCAGCCAACATTACGTCACGCAACTGGCGAAAAGAAATCAGAAACGTTACCACTGCAGCTAACTTGCTTTGTCCCAACACTGCTACGGCTCACAATATAAAATACAGACACGCGGAAGATTATTATTATAGAGCGTTGCTGGAGCGCCAAACGGGAAAACAATGCAACGATGAGCACAGTGCTTTATACCATCCCTCCTAGTTACTGAATGAAGGCCAAAAGGGGATGACAGCTTCCACCAAAATACCGAACGCCGTTTTCGAACTACTGCGGTGTTCTTTTCCCCCACTACTGCCAGTATCACCTTCAGCAATCATTCCCACATTTTTTATACGATGTATCCTCCAGAAAAACATAGATAGATAATTAAAATCAATCTTGTAAACTCTCACGGGTTATTTCACAAAGATATGAGAAAATTACACAAAAATCAGCATAATTATTTAGTTCTTATACTTTTCATGTAATGTGCTCACTGCGTTTGCTTCTACAGAGCCAAATAAATGTACAAAATACGAGACAGAAATGAAACGCGGTACTTCGCAAAACAAAGTATAATAAAGCAACCCTTAATAACACTCTGCAGTAAGCAAACAGAATTAAGGAAGGGTCTAATATACATTACGTCATCATAACAGGATCTATAGCTACAGAACTTTTAGATCAAAGGACATACAAGAAATGAATATTATTTTCAGTACTTACTGTTAATGCGATTGCCAATTTGGACAACAGAAGATAAGACTTCATGCCTTGGTTATTTATTTTCATTATTAAGAACACTTCATAATCAAACGTTTCCACTGCGAACAATTACCTACTATCTATGAAAGACATCCATTATAGTTTGCACTGCTAAGCTGCCGTGTTTCTAAATAAAACAGTATGTACAGACGTTACTAAAAATTGAGTAACTATATGGGGGTCCTGCATGAAATGCAACCCGAAGTTTCATCATGATATTTAAAAGAGTTCGCTAGTATTCCCTGCCCTCAGCCTGAAAAATCCAGCCCACACCTTCATTTTAATATTATTCGTCGTATGTCAAGATATAAGCGGTTTTAACACCAAAATTCTGTGCGCTTTTTTATTCTATATGCTGTACGCCACGTGACTCGCCGATCTAATTCTCATCAAGTGGGAATTACTTTTCCTTCAGCGGTTAATGATGCTGCAATAAGAAGCACTGACAAAATGTAACTTACCTTAAAAAAAGACATTCAGCAGCTGGACTCCAAATTACAGGCACATTATGTGCTCGATATATTTCGTTTTCCTCACTAATAACAGTTCTGTACAGAAGAAATTTAACTTAGAGATATAAAAGAATGGAAATAAAAATTTTCTTCAACGATATCCGGTTTTAAGCCTTTTGTAAGTACTTAATTGACAACTAACACAGCACAGCATCATTCTGGATCACATGACAATTCGCAACTGGTAAAAAAACTTCATTCTTTTTATGCACCGTACTCATAAAATCCCAACACAGGGCATTACTGTTAACCAGCTGAATCCAGGAGTATGAATTTCTTGGCACTATCGGTCTCCAAACTCACATGAGGGGTAATGGCGATCCAAGGAACATCACACAAGTGACGTGGAAATTCGCGAAGTAATATTTGCTTTTTCTTACCTCTGCTTTTAAAAAAAAGTGCACGCACTTTTGTCCCTACGCTTAATGACGCAACAGGAAATGTAGACGTAGGAAGATGTATACGTGTAACTCCACGCATTTTGAACCTCAAAAAGTGGATGGAGGAAAGCGGTAAGCTTCGCTCCCCGACCTTTTAACCCCCAGTATTCAATGGCGAGGAAGCGGCTTGGGTCATAGAATTGGTTTGGAAACTACGGTGAATGAAAAATCTATTACCCCTGCCAGGAAAGAACCCCGATTTGTAGGTTATCCAACCAAGAATTTAGTCCCTATACTGACTGAGCTACCTCGACTAATCGGACAGTTTTAATGTCAAGTAGCACTGCTTCATTTCGTAACATTTACAATCATGTTGGCAATTCGATCACAATCAGTTCAATACACAAGGTGCCATTAAATAAAAAAGAGGTAAAGAAACTCGAGATAAACAAGTAGCTACGGAAGGCGAGGGAAAGTTGGAAGTCGTCCAACAAAGTGGAGCAGTTTACAAAGTATGAAAAATGACCTCACCTTTTAGCCATCGGCGACTCAAATTAAAATTCCTTAAGTATCCAATTAAAATCATTATGCACATCACGACATATTTCCCTTCTGGACAAATAAATACCTGAATAAAAATAAAAATAAATTACATCATGTTCTTTTATGTGACGTAGCCTCAAAGCCTTCTTCTCTGTTTTGTTATTATTACGTCTGTTTTCCTCATCTTAATATTAGTCTATATCAGAAGTTCGAGCGTGGCTAATTATTCGATTCCAACCAACTGCTTCTGACTGTATTCATGTTGCACATTACCACCAGAAGCATAGTATCTTGATATTAATGGGTGGGTCCAACCAGCCTTTTCTGTTGCAAAGAAAACATAATCCTTGATGTGCCTGTGTAGGAGTGGGATGTTGCAACACATATCATGCCCAATACCTTTGATAAAAAATCGCCTTACTGTGGCGCATCTCATTCAAGCGACTCACCTAAACGTCGCAAATGTGGAACTCATGAACATCTTCCTTGTAAGGGTAAAAGGCAACTTGTTCACGTGTTTAATTAAATTGTTGAAAACCCCAGAAGAATAAGGATTGGAGGAAAAGCTCTAAGTTTTGTTAAGCTCTACAACATTTTAAGGTGAGTGGCCAGATTCACACCACGACCTTCTTATCCCTGAGAAAAAAGCACTCTTAACCTACTGAATGAGAGAGATTGGCGAGGCATGTGGCACACATGAGCGACAGGAGAGGTGCTTACAAGGTTTTGGTGGGGGAGACCTAAGGGGAAGAGACAACTTGGAAGACACAGACGTAAATACAAGGATAATATTGCAAGACATGCAATGTACTCTGAACGCAACACTGACAGACAAGTTCGCGAAGCCAGTGTTGCCGTGGAAAAGCAGTAACTATTGCAAATTCCGAGTTTATGTATGTAGCCTTAGTTATCCAGCACGCAACGCATGGCGCCGTATTTTACCGTCATCTGGCTGAACCATATTTTTCCACATACCTCATAAACGGCATGACTTTCGGGGAGGGGAAAAAAAAAGTTATTGGATGCAAAATGTGTTTTGATTTTCTCTTCGAAGTTTGTCTGAAGCATTTCCCATTCTAAGAAGAAGTCAGTGAGATATTATCGTAAATGTACATACAGCTTCACGTGCAGCACGCGGTATTCCTGTCAGATTTTATTTAAACTTGTATTCCCTCGACAAACTTTCGAAAAATACCCAAATATCAAATTTCATAAAAATTCATCCGGTGGGAACCGAGTTGTTACATGCGGGCACACAGACATGAAGAACCTAACAGCCGCTTTTCGCAATGTTGCTAACGCGCCTAAAAATGAATCTTCAGTAAGCGGGATGAGGAGGCAAGGACTCGACTTGTCTGGCTGTGGATAAGGACAGGCAGTGCGCGCTTGTGAATGCGGTAATGTACCTTCGAGTTCCAGAAAATGCAGGGAATTTTTTGAGTAGCTGAGGACCTCGTAGCTTCGCAGGAAGAACCCTGCTTTATGGAGTTTGGAGTTCGGAGTTTGCAGTACCCACTGTGTAGGAGGCTGAGTGGCCCCACAGCCGTTGTGAACCGTATAAAGGCAAAACCTCTGCTTCCGCTAGGATTATAATTTCTGGGTATCCGCTCGTCCAGCCGGCAGCCGATTCACTGTACTGAAATATCGCGGCTTACACTAAAAAGTTGACACAATAAAATAATCTGCAGATACTCGACCTTGCAGCATTTATGCGGTAACTGCGTGCAATGAAATAGCTTTTCTGCCACTCACTGTTCCTGGCTGTCTTACATATTTTTCTGCCATACTATGTACATCAATAGTTCATCCTACTAAGTCCTGTATTTTTCAAATATGTTTGTATTTAGAAAATGTTTCACAGGCCAACACTGCCACTGGCTGTCTATTAATTTTAGTGCTAAAAATTGTTTCTGTGACATTCGACTGCTTTTCAGGTGCACACTGTTGCTATGTGTCTTTATGCTACGTTCGGTTCCTATCTCTGCACTATGTTTGCAGAATATTTCACTGATCGTTTACGTCGTTTCACTTTCTGAAGTCTTGTATCCTCCCTCACAACAATTCACCTAAAGAGAGAAACAACTAAATGCATGTTTCATAAAATGTTAGCTACAGTCCAAGTTTAACTGCAAGATACACAGAACACATACATCAATTCGGCATGTCTTAATACACAAACAAGCTAACTATACTATTTTGACAAAGGCAGAAACACTAAAGAAGGCATTATTTGTGTCTTTAGCTACAAACACGACCAAAAATCGACAAGAATCTATTCTTTACCAAGACACAATGAGTCATACATTCTATAGGAATAAAATAACATCGTCTATACACACGAAAGAAGTATAAAATTGTGTCAAGAGAAAGTTATCATACAAAATAAATAAGGGGCTTGGAACAAATGGACAGACAGGAATGTACACACAGCAACGTATGTTCTTACGCTCTGTAAACACAGAACCACAACTCTGCCTTCAAATGTAGTGTAAAATTAACTCGAACAATATGAATGAAATAGCGCATATAGCACGCTGCACTTCGACTCGACAAATGTTTTGTTGGATTCTCGGGAGCGTCATCGAGACTCTTGAGGTTTTCATACTTTTTGTCAGTCCCGCCAGGTAAATGTTAGGCCAGTACTTTGATCAGGCCATGGCCACTTCATTTACAATTCATAGAAATATTCGACGATATATAGTGCGACTTATTGATGATGTGGCAAAAATACACCGGCCTTGTACTCAGAAGATGCCAGTTTCGAATCTGGGCTGGGTCTTCGGCTATGCTGGCTGAGGTTGTTCGTCCAAACAAATACCACAATAACACCTCGATCAGGTTACAGTCTTTTCCTTCCAAATCGCCGGCGATTCGTTATCCAGTACTCATTATTCGATGCTACATAATCAGAATTTCTGACAGGTCGAAAAATTAACCAAAATCACAACCGACAAACAACACTTCTACAGAACTCTGAAACTGGTATATCACATTTGGAATCATTCTCTACTATTCATTAACTAACGTTGAGTTTTTAAATACTAATTAACACAAAATCAGGACAGCAGCAGTCCCCATCCTAAGGCAAATATTACGGGAATGTGTTGCTGAGCTGCGTCCGATAGGCAAAGCCCGGAGGTTTAGAATAGCTTAGCCTTTCGACCCCCAAGTGAATAGGTGCTTCCAACACTTTTTTTTTTTTTTGCCTGAGAGCGGACACCCATCTTGCCCCCGATAAGTTAGGTTTTAATTTTTATTTTGAATAAGGAGATATGGGGAAAGAATACGTAATGAATGATACAAAAGACACACAACATGTACAAACACGACGTCAAAGAAATTAGGTTCACACACGTATTTTATTCTTACGATACTCCAAGCGGAATTTGGTGCGATAAATGATTTCATCAGCCCCCCCCCCCCTCTCCTGTGGTGCTGCGGCCCAGCGCGGGCCATGGCCTCCTCATTCTTGAGGTTTCTAGATCACACACAACTACGTATCACAGTCGGTACGACTCCTCTGGACGCGTGATCAGCGCGTCTCAGAGACTTCTACCTGACAACACACAACACTCACAACAGACAGACATCCATGCCCCCGGTCGGATTCGAAACCAGGCGAGCAGCCGTAGACCTACGCCTTAGACCGCGCGGCCACTGGGACCGGCGAGTTCATCACGTTATCTCTGCTAAACTCAGAGCTCATTTTCAACCTTTTTTTTTTTTTTTAGAAGCTAATAGATAAATGGCAAATTTACAAGTAAACAGAATAAAATCAATTTACATAATACAAATAAACATTCAGTTCCTACCTCACAGAGAATAAAGCCTGTTGCCATCAAAAGAACAGTCGGTTAATGTATGGTTAGACAATCGCTGTTACTGTAAGGATCATAGAGAACACAAATAACTATGTGGAAATAAGAAGAGTTTTCGGAGATGCATGTGGCAACCACAGAGCTTCGAAGGTTAACAAAACATTCAACTCATTAAATTTCAACATAATAAGAAATAATCTCATCTGTGAAGGACAAGGCACACAGAGCGGCCACATGATCATGATACCTCAACCAGTATTCCTAATGAAGTCGGTATGAAAGTGATGACACAGACTACTGTAGAGTGTACTTTTTTACATTCCCAGCACTGCAAACGTGAGAAAGATGTATAAAGAAACACAAATACAAGGAACGGTAACACAATAAACCTGTTACCGTAATTTCCTTACTACACCGAAAAAAAAACACAACGGTGAGACCGAGCACGGTGGCTCAAGCAGTAACAATTCCCATGTGTGTCTGAAGTACCCTGTTTACAATGATAGCCGAAACAAAGACTAACCTCAATGAAGCTCCTGTTCTTTTTTTTTTTTAACTTTCTCCCAGATAATGCTGCGGCAGTACATCGAAAGGCATATGAGTGCTTCCAAATACCTCTCCGTTTCATCATCCTATCATTCGACGCCAGAATTTAACTACCGACTGCGTCGTCGAAGAAACCATAAAAATCACCACTGGAACGAGTGCTGTAATGCACTACCAAGAATTTCACGGTACTAACGTATAATTCTTTTAAGAGGCTTAAGGATTAAGTCGATAAAATACGTGGAGGGAAAGGACACAGCTGTACTAAATTTCAGGTTACCATGGCAGTGTTACGATTACCGCCTTCGGGGACGTTACCATCGCGTAGTCTACTGGGGAGATGCAAGGTCTTCGGGCCTGCAGACGACGGCAACAGGTTCCTTCGAAACACGGGTATCTATCTGCTTGGCGTTTTCTTATGCCTTTCATTTCTAAACTGTCTGAAGACGGGAGAAAAAGTATCGCCCTTTAGATTAGAACGATCCGATGTGAAGTACTGTTTATGAATCGATACAAACCAGTTAATAAATATAATAATATTCAATTAATATTCCGCCCATCTTTGTAAATTATACGCCACCAAAAACTCCTTGATGAATTCATAAATGGAAGTCAAGGCACAAAAAAACGTTTAAAATCCCTGAGAATCTCCCTGATTCGTCTCATGTAGGGTTTAATCCTCTTTGAAATTAATTATATTGTGTTAAAAGTACTTATAAATCAGCAACTCAAATCCCTTGTGAAGCGGGATAGCTCAGTCGGTAGAATGATTAGGCTAAGAAATGGACGACAGACGAATCGGGGATCGATTATAGACATGAGAGACATATTTCCCTCTTCTCCACAACGCTCAGATCGGCCCTTGCCTCCTATCCAGTGGGTACCAGTGGCTTTTTCCCAGCGAATATACTGGACGGGACACGAAGCTGACCATTCACCTCCATCTAGGACCCTACACAAGAAAGTCAGAAGTTCACCGTCCACCCACCACACGCAGTCACTGTGAGTTCCTTTAGCAAAGAACAGGAATAAACTCAAAGGAAAAGCTTTTCTGCGAGAGTTTTAAAGTTTTGTTACGTGTATGTGACGAGGGGAAATACGAAATTTCAATCAGTCAATAGAAGGCTCACAGCTTTTTATGGATGGAAAACACGGACAGTAACCTACTTATGCGGACAGCGCACAGAAGTACGCCATTTGCATGTGAGGTGAGGTTCTTCTGTAGCAGTGTTGGTTTTCGACGTGTCGAAAACCAACACTGCTACAGAAGAACATCACGTTCTGCGTACCAAGATTTCCATTGCTACAAGAGATGGTTTCAAAATAAAAGAATGTTACCGTAAAATGGAAGGTATCGATCCCGGTAACTGCGCTGTCGGAAGCACATACGGCATAATTACATCCAGGTTAGTAAAATATCTTGTGAGTAAAGCCAATTTGGTGCACAATTTTTCTTAGTATGTTTATTTCTTTACTCTACATGTTTCGGGCGACTATGTGCCCATCATCAGGAGAAACAACTGTATTTATGCGACACTTGGTGCTTATTATTCAGTATGGATGACTGTCTGGTATGCATACCAATACAGCTGTTTCTCCTGATGATGGGCACATAGGCGCCCGAAACATGTAGAGAAAAGAAATAAACATACTAAGAAAAATTGTGCACCAAATTGGCTTTACTCACAAGATTATACAGGGATGCACGGTCAACAAAACATAAAATTAGTAAAGTGTCCTCTGTAAATTTAAAAGTAAAATTTTATAATTCCAAACTTTCATTAGTGTTTACGCAGGTAATTCGTTGATATATAATTGTAAATCATAATCCTTGAAGGACACTTTAAAATTACAGTTTAACCGAATAAGCCCGCTATGTAACTTTCTTCGGCAATGGTCGACACTCTAACACCGATTAGGCATAGACGCCCCTAAATGCCATTTATCACGGTCATATTTTGGGCCCACTTGTGTTATGCAGTGATCCCTACTCTTGCGTAACACACAAATTCACGCATACGCCCTGAATAAATCACAGACCGGATGCTTTTTACAGGTATACTTGGACCGCTGGAGTGTTTCTGTTCTCCAGTACGCAGGCGATGGTCTATTTCCCTTCAAAGGAGCTGTAAATCCTGTCTGGTATAAATTTAGAAACCCTCAGTCATCAAAAGCGGTAGAAGTTAGCTCAGAGTTTGGTGACGGATGAAGAACATAAAAAGGAACTATAAAGCCAGAAATACAGTGAGATGAAAAGAAACTGAGTGGAAAAAAAGGCAGGAAAAATGTGTACTTAAAGTTGGCAACTTAAAAGTAAAAAATCAAAATTATACCTGTTGTTAATTAAGTACCGCGTCATTTAGAGTGTGGAGGTACATCTCCATGCATTTCTGACTTCGGCATTATATTGGGTGAGTGGTCAGATTCAGGCAACGGCTACTTCATTCTAGGCAAAGAATTCTCCGGGAACATTTGGATAGGGAGGTTGGCAGGACACCACAGCCGGTTTAGACGCAGTACGGAAGTGAAAAGTCTCATGCTCTTGCTGAGAGTAGAACCCCAATTTTTCGGTTCTGCAGCCCGTAGCTGAGTACTATATCGATTGATTTATTCTGGCTCCAAAATTAACATCTCAGCCCAGCAATGAACTGGAGTCACACTGAAAGACGCAAATCTCTTGGAATAGGTAATTTCATCCATATGGATGAGCGAAAACTGTTAGATATTAGCACTGGTGCACCTGCGTCTTTGGCGAGTAATCGAAAAGGCAGGGCACAACAGAAATTATGAATTAAAGCACACAGCATAATTTATTAAATTTCGCTTTACCTGCCTCAATAATTTAAGACCACCGCTCCCCCTCCAACCCCTCCCAGCTATGTCGCTGAGTATTTTGGAACATGGTAATTTCTTGTCCTCTTAAAAGGCAGATTTATATACGTCTATCCGTTGATTTTGTATGGATGAGAACCTAGTTGCCAGTTACGATGGGGTAGAGTAAATGACTACTGCATAAACTATATTGGTGCGGTAGTGCAGGGTGACTGGATAACGGAACTTGTTATAGGTGGAACAGAGCGTACGAAGGGGAAAACAATAAATGCACACAACATACTGACTGCTAACTGTTGAACAGCCATGTGTTAGGCTAAAGCGTAGATTGAGTTATAATTTTAAAATGCATCTCACTGAAGCAGATTGTGAGGATATAAGTCGGATTGTGTGGGATGGGCAAAAGACCCAACAGTGAGCTTCTGTGGTAATAAACAGGAATTTAAGATTTAATAACGAAGGTATTAACACGAAAGAAATATTTACTGATCTTACAGCCTACGCAACTTGAAACTTGCGAGTCCCTTACAATGTATTCTACAGTGAAAATGTCAAAATGTTCGTGCTTTTTAGTTGTCCAAAAATGCCACATTTGTCAGTATCTTATAAACATCATTATACGAAAATAAAAATGGCTTCATTTTCTATGCTACATCTGATATTATGTTGCTTAATACTGCAAAATTACACTCTCAATAGCACGTCATAATTCGGGAATAAACTACTTTTGAAATCTTATGTTTATTGGACCGTGCATCATTGTGATAGTTGAATAAAAGACCAACTTCATGTCACTTGCTATTTTATTTCACTTCTTATGTGCTCAACATGTCTCGGACATTAATATATCCATCATCAGGAGCTTGCGAATATGCTGCTGAATTACTACATTGGTCGTTATGTTCTCGGTTCGTTGTGTGTTGGAGATTTGGTGTGGTTGGGTTGGAGTGGTATCCATGTTGCTGGCTTCATCCAGCAACACGGATACCACTCCAACCCAACCACACCGAATCTCTAACACACAACGAACCGAGAACATAACGACCAATGTAGTAATTCAGCAGCATAGTCGCAAGCTCCTGATGATGGATATATTAATGTCCGAAACATGTTGAGCACATAAGAAGTGAAATAAAATAGCAAGTGACATCAAGTTGGTCTTTTATTCTTCAACT
>Ga0123354_10002700_pt1 | contig 23783 bp, 13 predicted proteins | sample TergutLab28metaG_2_FD_97872 | JGI IMG/M metagenome (GOLD analysis project Ga0123354, IMG submission 97872) | Labiotermes labralis P4 segment gut microbial communities from Petit-Saut dam, French Guiana - Lab288 P4 | ecosystem: Host-associated > Arthropoda: Insects > Digestive system > Gut ... | reverse complement strand
TCTGATGATCATCTCCGACACCAACAAACGTACTGCTCCCGCGGGCCTCGGCTTCTTCGTCGGCCCCCACTCCATGGACTTCCCCCTGCTCTCGGCCGCAACCCTGATTGTCATGCTCCCCGTTGTCGTGGTCTACGCCATCTTCCAACGCCAGTTCATCGCCGGCATGCTCCAAGGAGCAGTACGGTAACGAGTCACTCTGGTTTGCGTTGTCTGCGTATGACAAAGGCGACGACGCCGGCCAGGATCAGGACACCGACAATGGTGACGATGATGATTGTCGTGCGAGTGTTGTCTTGGCCGGTGGTGAGGGCTTCGCCGGTGACGGTGACTTGGACGGTACCGGAGAAGAAACTGGCGTCGGACGGATTTGTGGTGGTGGATGTCGGGGGTATGGAGGCAGTCTCCGTGGAGGACGTGCTGGTGGAACCCGGGGTTGGGGATGACGTGCCTGTTGTGTCGGTGGTGCTGGTGGAACTCGTGGTATCGGACGCAGTGCTGGTGGGGGTGGCCGGGGACGAGGTGTTGGTGGAGCCCATGGTCGTGGAGGCAGTGCTGGTGGGGCCGGGGATTCCCGAAACAGTGCTGGTGGGGCCCGGGGTTCCCGACGCTGTGCCGGTGGGGATGGAGGTCCACAAGGGGGTGTCAGTGGGTGTCGCGGACGAAGTGTCAGTGGGTGTCCCGGATGGGGTGCCAGTCGATGTCGTGGTCCAGTACGGGGTGCCGGTGGCAGCGCTCGAGCCGGTGTCACTGGGTGGGTTGGGGTTGTCGGTCCAGGCCAGGGTGACGGTTCCAGGAGAGGTGTAGGTGATCGTACCGGCGTTCTGGTCGATGGTGGCATCCCCGGAGGTGACACTCCAGACGATCGGATTGGGGTCGTTTGCTGCCTCGGAGAGGATGGGCAGTGGTACGGTGCCGGTTTGTGCCGCAGCAGTGGTGGTCTGGTTTCGTACCCCGAAGTCGAACACAGAAGAAACATCCACACCGGGCATTGGTATCGTCATCTGCCCCAGAGCAGTCCTTTTCTGCGAGATGGCGGTCCAGTCCAGGGACGACAAGTCAGTGATGTTGTTGTTGTCCAGACTCCATCCACACGGGGTGTTGCTCGGACACGCCTGATTGAGACGGGCGGCGAGGGGTGTGATCTCGGTGATCTGATTGTCATTCAAACCCAGCGTCTGCAGGTTGGCCAGGCCGGCGATGGGCGCCACATCACTGATCTGGTTGTTGCCGAGACCCAACGAGACGAGATTCCTCATGCCACTGAGCAGCGCCAGGTTACTGATCTGGTTGCTGGTCAGGTTCAGCGATTCCAGGGTGGTCAGGCCAGCCAAAGGAGTCAGATTGCTGATCTGGTTGTTCGACAGATCCAAGAAGTTGAGGCCGGTCATCCCGGTCAGCGGAGTCAGGTCGGTGATGTGGTTGCTGGCCGCGTACAACATCTGAAGGTTGGTCAGCCCGGTCAGAGGAGTCAAATCACTGATACCAGTGTTGCTCATTCCCAGCAGGGCGAGGTTGGTCAATACGGCCAACTGGGTCGGATCGGCGATCTGGTTGCTGTTCAGCGTCAAGGCGGTCAGGGCAGTCAGTTTGGCCAGCGGCTTCAGGTCGGTGATCTGGTTGTTGATCAGGATCAGCTGGGCGAGGCTGTCGTCACGGGCCAGTGGTGTCAGGTCAACCACCTGGTTGTAGCTCAGGTCCAGGACTTGGAGCTGAGGCAGCCGTGCCAGCGGGCTCAGGTCCGCGATCTGGTTGTGGGTGGCGCGCAGAGTGTTCAAGGTGGTCAGTCCGTCCAGCGGGCTCAGGTCACTGATCTGGTTGTTGTCCAGTTGCAGGCTTGTCAGTTTGGTGAGCTTGGACAAGGGCGCCACGTCACTGATCTGATTCCCGGTCAGAACCAAGGATGTGAGGCTGGTACGGCTGGCCACCGGCGACAAGTCGGTGATCTGGCCATTGGTCACGCTCAGCTGGGTCAGTTCGGGGTCGCGCAGGTTTTGGAAACCGGTCAGGGAGGCGACACCCGTACACGACAAGGAGTACTGCGAGGTGCTGACACGGGCAAATGAATCGAGGTCGGTCTGGGTGAGGATATCGACCTGGTCGGGGTCCTGCGACGTACTGGCAGAGAAACGAATATTGAAAGACTGCATCTTTTCGGCGATGCAGTGGCGCAAGGCATCGTCGGGGATGACGTTGGCGGGTGCGGCGTGGGCCAGGGACGAGACGCCGACCCATCCGAGCATGACAAGGAAAATGATTGCGAAGACGACGGTACGGGAGGGTGCACGGGACATCGGTACCTCTTCTGGATTTTAGATCACACTGTCCGCACTACCGTACGCTTTCGTACGCCATGCCTAGCACCGAGCATGAATTGTGGGATTTCCTCTGTCCCTCTTGGTTCGTGTGAAGGGGAGAGGAGTGGGAAAGCCCGGTGGGGGGACGATCCGCGTGGTAGTGCTCGGACAGTGTGATAGTGACCATCTTAGTGGTCTGAATTGTTCACAGGTATGGGACTTGAGTCCCATTTTGTGCCCCTTGGTGCCCGGTGCGCCGCAGCCGGGACATGGTATTTCAGGAGACTCCCAGACGCGCGATCACACTGTCGTCACTGGTGCAGGCCTTGGTACGCTGCGGGTAACACGGGTCTTACTGTTGGCCGTATTCCTGGTTCCCTGAAGTTTCTGTGGGGGGCCTGGGGGGGGGGTGGTCCGATGGGGAGGACTTTTTCCTGCGACCAGTGACGATACAGTGTGACTTGTATCCAGGGTACTGCTATCTGTCGCGCGTGGGAATGGGATAAAAGTCCCGAAAATCGGCCTCATCCAGTCCCACTGCAAAGCGAGGGTGTGTTTCCGCGGAATCGGGAATCTGTTCTGAGCCCGCCTGCACCGATCGCTGGATGCGGGGTGAGCTGAAAATTCGATCACACTGCCGTCACTGCTGCAGGCACCTTCAGACGCTGTGGGTTTCACAGATCGTGACTGTTGGTGTTTGCCCTTGTTCCCCTGGATTCGTGTCAAGGGGCCTCCGGCGGTCCGATGGGGTTGGACTTTTCTCCTGCTGCTAGTAACTGGACAGTGTGACTGTTGTTCATGTTACTGGTATCGGTTACTCGGCGAAATGGGACTAAAGTCCCTGTGACTTGCCACTTCCTTAGCCTGAGTGTACCGATCGCTGGCATAGCGAGCGACGGACCAGCAGGGAGGACTGTGGGGGTGCGATGAGTCGGCGGGTGGCGTGAGGGCAGACTGGCGTAGCCAGTGCACGATCCCACTGCCCTCACCGGCGCGGGCCTTCAGACCCGGTGACTGGCATGGGGCCTGATGTCGGCTGTTCTCGCCATCCCTCATGGTTGGTGTGGATGCAGAGGTCTGGCAGAGGCCGGTGAGGGGACTCACCGCGTGAGGCGAGGGCAGTGTGATCGGTGTCCATGATAGTGGCCCGTGGTACGGACAGGAATGGGACCACAGTCGCGGGCTAACGAGTACGGCGTGTTCTGCGTACCGTCAAAACAATGACCCCTGCCAGACACAGGACCACGACGACCACGGCAATGACGACGATCATGGTTGTCGAGGCCTGTCCGGCTGGGCCGGTGACGCTGATCTGGACGGTTCCGGAGAAGAACTCGGTGACAGGGGAGCCGGTCGGGGATGGGGTGTCGGGGCCATCCGGCGTCATGGTCGAGGGATCGGGGAAATCTGACAGTACGGAGGAGGGGTAGGTGGGGGTTGGCGTACCTGAGTCGCCACCTGACACCCAGTACTCGGTCCAGGCGAGGGTGACCACGCCGGGAGAGGTGAAAGTCACCGTTCCGTCTGCTTGGTTGAGGGAAGCTGGTCCGGACTTGACACTCCACATGATCGGGGTGGGATCGTTGGTGGCCTGAACGACAGTGGGCAGCGGGACAGTGCCGGTGTGGGCCGTCTGTTCGATGGTCTGGTTGCGTACTCCAAAGAAAAACACACCCAATTGGACCAAATTGTTTTCGCTGTACGGCGCCAGTTCGAGCAAATTCTGCTCGAGCGCGTTCCAGTCCAGGGGAGACAAGTCAGTGATGTGGTTGTCATCCAACGACCATGTACACGCACCGCCTGCCGAACAGGCTCGGTTGAGTTGGGTGGCGATGGGAGTGATGTCTGTGATGCGATTCGTGCTCACGTTGACCCCGGTCAGATTTGGCAGACTGGCCAGCACAGACACATCACTGATGTGGTTGTTGGCCAGGTTCAACGAACCGAGATTCGGTAGTCCTTCCAGGGGTGTGATGTCGCTGATCAGGTTGTCGTCCAATGTCAGCGATGACAAAGTGGTGAGTTGGGCCAGCGGGTTCAGGTCCGCGACCTGGTTATGATCCACGCTCACAGAACTCAGTTGTGTGAGTCCGGCCAGGGGAGTCAAGTCGGCGATCTGGTTGTTGGACAGGTCCACGCTGTCGAGGGTGGTCAGTCCGGCCAGGGGAGTCAGGTCGGCGATCTGGTTGTTGGACAGGTCCACGCTGACGAGGGTGGTCAGTCCGGCCAGAGTTGTCAGGTCGGCGATCTGGTTGTCGACCAGTGACAGTGATGACAAGGTGGTGAGATTGGCCAGCGGGCGCAGGTCAGTGATGTGGGTGTGGTCTGAGTTCAGGTTTGTCAGTCTGGTGAGTCCGGCCAGCGGTGTCAGGTCTGCAATCGGAGTGTTGTTCAATTCCAGGATCGTCAGGTTTGTCAGTCCGGCCAGTGGGGTGAGGTCGGTGATCTGGTTGCTCTTGAAACCGAGTTCTTGCAGGTTGGTCAGCCGGGCGAGTGGGGTGAGGTCGGTGATCTGGTTGCCGTCCAATCCCAGGAGTTGCAGGTTGGTCAGTCCGGCCAGTGGTGTCAGGTCGCTGATCTGGTTATCGTTCAGGATCAGTGCAGTCATGCCGGTGAGTGCTACCAGTGGTGTCAGGTCGGTGATCTGGCCATCGGTCAACATCAGTGATGCCAGGGGGAGGTTACGCAGTCCTTGGATTCCGGTCAGCGACGAAACCCCTTGGCAGAGCATTGTCGCCGGTGTGGTGGTGGCAGTGACGAATGCGTCGAGGTCGGTTTGGGTGAGGATGTCGACGTGCCACGCATCTTGGGAGGTGCTGGCGGAGAATGGGACGCCGGCGTTTTGCATGTATTGTGCGATGCAGTGGCGTAGGCCATCGTCGGGGATGACGTTGGTAGGGCTGGCGTGGGCGAGGGCGGGAGAGCCGATCCATCCGAGTCCGAGCAGCAAGGAGCAGACAATGGCGGCAGTACGGGTGTAGGTGCGGCGCACGGAGTTCCTCCTCCAGATGTGTGATCACACTGTCCTCACTTCCGCAAGCTGTCGTACGCCTTGCTTGTCACCGGACGTGAAGTGTGGGTTCTCCTTGACCCTGATGGTTACTGTGATGGGTAAGGAGTGGGGAGCCCGGCTAGGTTGCGATCCACGTGAGGAAGTGAGTAGACAGTGTGATCGTTGTTCAGCATAGTGGAGTCGGATATGCACGGGAATGGGACTCGAGTCCCTGGTTCATCCACTCTCGTGGTCGTGCGAGCGACCACAGTACGTCCTTTGTCCCGTCAGGACAATGGCATCTGTCTCGATGATGGCACCGACGATCGCAATACGAACGATGGTGGTGTCCGAGTCGAGGGGATCTAAGTGCCGAAGTGGGATTCGGTCTGGCCCGGTGTGATGAGTCGCAGTCCGTCGAACCGGCGGAAATCTCGGTCGAATGTGGCCACGCTTGCTCCGATATGGCGGGCCACCGATGCGATATAGGCATCGACGACAAGATTTCCACGGGCTTGCCCTTGGTCTATTTCGGTCAGGAGGGGCTCGATTCCCGTACTCAAGCCTGGTATCGCACGATAGGTTGGTTGACTCACGATTTCCCGTACGAACGCAGACACATCGTTGATGGTGGAAGGTTCCCGGAAGACTCGTGCGTTGGTGGACACTCTTGCGAACCCGACCCAGACCAAGTCGGGGATGACGATGTCTTCTCCAGGAGTTCCTAACTTGTCTTCAAGCCAGGCCCTTGCTGGGTCATGCGACTCGGAGTCCTGCCGGTGTGCGTACACCAAGACATTGACGTCGACGACAATCATGATTCATCGTCGAGCAGGTCGAAGATTTCGGAGTTTGAGGAGATGTTGACTCCCGGCCGTACCCCTCCTCTTCCTGTCGTTGGCAGAGTTACCCGGCGATTGACCAACACAGCAGTGTCGGCCATATGGTGCTGGAGTGCATCGGAAATCAGTTGTCCCAGAGTCAGGTTGTCACGGGCTGCGGCTGCCTTGGCTGTGGACAACAGTCCCTTGTCAATAGTGATCGTCGTGCGCATGGTGTGCATGATGTTTATTTTAGAGCATCAGTCTCATCAGTGGACAGTGACCGGTGGATTCTCGCCGCTGGTCGCAACAGGCTTTGGCATACCGGGAAGCCGACCCATCGCACCTCCACAGTGCCGCTCGCGACGTCTGCAATCGGATTCGGGGCATGGGAAAACGGTACTTTAGATCTGTATATGTGATCACACTGTCCTCACTGCCGCAGACTGTCGTACACCGTGCCTGTTACCGGACGTGAATTGTGGGTTCTCCTCGTCCCTATTGGTTCGTGTGAAGGGAAGAGGAGTGGGATGTCCGGTCGGGGGGACGATCCGCGTGTGGTAGTGATGGACAGTGTGATCGTTGTCCATGATAGTGGCATCGGATATCCCCAGGCATGAGACCAGGGTCCCTATTTCGATCATCCAGCCGTCCTACAACCCTACAACCTTACAACCTTCCTACAACTCTCCTACAACCTTCCTACAACCATTAGTAGGTTGTAGGAAGGTTGTAGGGTTGTAGGATGAGGAGCATGTCAAGGTTGCAAGAGCAGGTTAACGAGGCCATGAGCCGAATACGCGCGGCTGGAACTGACCTGTTGGACGTGGAAGTCAAGAAGGCAGCAGGCGGCCCTCCGAAGTCACTGCCGGAGACTGTCTCGGCCTTCGCCAACACCGATGGTGGGCTGCTCATCCTTGGTATCGACGAAAAAGCGGGGTTCATCCCCGTCGGAGTGGATCCCAAACCGCTCGCTGTGGCCCTCGCCGGTGCCTGTCATGACGCCGTGGAACCATCGATCCGCGCCGAAATTGACATCGTTGACGTGGATGGTGTCACCGTAGCCGCTGCTTTTGTCCCGGCACTGTCGTCCGCACACCGGCCGTGCTATGTCCGTGCCCAGGGCATCGAACGGGGTTCGTACCTGCGCGGCCATGATGGGGATCGTCATCTGTCCACTTATGAAATCCATGCTCTGTTCGCTGAGCACGGTCAACCCAAGGACGACGTCGTCCCGGTGCCGGACGCGACAATGGGGGACTTCGATCCAACCTTGGTCACCAGGCTGGTGGAACGTCTGCGGCGCACGCGTGGTCCTGTGTTCGCCACCCAAGATGAAACAACGATTCTTCGCATGGTCGGCGCACTGACACCCAACCCAGACGCTGACCAGCCCACCTTGGCTGGCATGCTCTGTTTGGGTTTCTACCCCCAGCAATTCTTTCCACAACTTAACATCACTTTTGTCTCCTATCCCACCGTCGACGGTCGACCACTGGCCGATGGTACGCGTTTCCTGGACAACCAGGCCGTCGACGGTCCGATCCCACTCATGGTTGAGATCGCCGAACAAGTACTGATCCGCAACATGACCAGGCGCGCGGTGATAGACGGTGGAGGCAGAGAGGATGTGTTGGAGTATCCTCTCCCCGCCTTCCGCGAGTTGATCGTCAACGCGATCATGCACCGCGACTACTTCGCTCTCGCCCACGGTTCACAGATCAGAATCGAGCAGTACCCTGATCGACTCGACATCACCAGTCCTGGTGGGCTTTTCGGTGTCGTGAACGCCATCGTGCTCACCCACACACCGATCACTGCATCGCGCAATGCCACGTTGTGCCGTCTTTTGGAAGACATCGAAATGCCGAACAGTACGCGTACTGTCGCTGAGAACCGTGGGACCGGCCTGATCACCGTATCGAGCGAGTTGGAGCGTGCCGGAATGCCACCCGCCCAGATCACCAGCACCCTGACGCACTTCACTGTCGAAATGCGCCGCCAAGTCATCCGGACGACTGGCTCCAGGCGTGGCACCACCCCTAGCAAGGCGCGGGGGACTCTCACACGCCGGCAAGCTGAGGTTCTCGCGCTGCTCCAAACACGGCCCCGATCTTCGGTTGAGTTGGCAAGCCTGCTCAATGTCACCCGCCAGGCGGTCATCAAGCATCTCAACGCCCTCGAAGCAGCGGGCCGAGTAGCGCCAGTCGGGAGTCGCTACGCCAAGTCGGTCACCTGGAAAGCAGTCTGAACATTGTCATGCACCGGCACAACAGTACGGATGGGAGTGTGGGGCACAGCGTACCTCCTCAATAACGTGCATGATCACACTGCCCTCACCGCGACAACTCGTCGTACGCCGTCGCATACCGGATGTGATTTGTGGGGTTCCTCATTCCCTGGTGGTTGGTGTGAAGGGAGAGGAGTGGGATACCCGGTAGGGGGACGATCCGCAGTGGTAGTGAGTGGACAGTGTGATCGTTGTTCATCATACTGGCATCGGCCGTCCACAGGAATGGGACCTGAGTCCCTATCTTCCGCCCCCCAGGTGAAAAAGGACATACTTCAGTACGATCGGTACATGGAAACAGGACGAGTCGTTGTGAAACCTGGGTGACCACACTGTCCTCACTGCCGGGGGCTTGCGTGCGCCCTGCCTGACACCGGACCCGAATCGCAGGTTCACCTCATACCCCTTTGGTTCGTGTGAAGGGAGAGGTTGAGAAAGCCCGATGGGGGACGATCCGCCCAGAGTAGTGATGGACAGTGTGGTCGTCGTTCAGCATAGTGTCAGCGGATTCTCAGTGGAATGGGACAAGAGTCCCTACAGTGGCTGATCGCGGGGGGGCCTTCGGTGCTTGATAGATCGGTGTAATCAGCCCAGGGTACGGCGTGGGAGTACGGCGGCGATGCTGAAGGCGGCCGCGAGCATGACCACTGCGAGTGAGACCAGCGCCATGGGTACGGAGCTTCGGACATTTAGTGTTGTGCCACCGGTTTGGATGGCTGGATCAGTGGTGCCGAGAGTGATGCCACTGGCAACCGGCATGGTGTCCTGTGTGACAATTTCGGTAGTGCTCGCGTCGGCCTCGGTGCCGTTCGTAGTGGTCGGTGCAGTACCTGGAGTGGACGGCGAGTCGTTCGTAGTGGTCGGTGCAGCACCTGGAGTGGACGGCGAGTCGATCGTACCGGCAGATGTCTCACCCGACTGGGGTGGTGTGCCGGCTGGATCGGATGGCGTGTTGCCTGGATCGGGTGACGTGTCCGATGTGGCCCCTGGGGTGGAAGTGTCCTCTGGGGTGGATGTGTCCGCCGGAGGTGTGGATATGTCACTCGGCTGGGTGTCGATGGTGAGACGCACGGGCTGTGAGGAGTCGGAGATGTTGCCCGCCGCATCGGTTTCGGCTGCGGTCAGGCTGTGATCGCCGTCAGCGAGAGGACCGGTGTACGTGCAGGTCCAGGACAAGTCCTCGTAAATGGGTGTGTCGCACAGAATGGTGGTCGTCCCGATGCCGGTGGTTGTGTCGAAGGTGTAGTCCGAGACGATGACGTGATCCCCGGGTTCGTACCCACTGCCCGCGATGACCGGGCTGGACTGACTCGTCACAGTCTGGTCAGTCGGTATGGTGATCACCGGAGGTGGGGCGGTGATGGTGCGGATGGTGAACCGGATGGGTTGCGAAGAATCGGAGAAGTCGCCGGTCGCAGTGGTTTCGGCTGCGGTCAGGTTGTGGTCGCCGTCGGCGAGAGGGCCGGTGTACGTGCAGGTCCAGGACAAGTCCTCTTGGACCAGTGTGGTGCACAGGATGGTGTCAGTGCCGATGTTGGTGGTGGTGTCGAAGGTGTAGTCCGAGACGATGACGTGATCCCCGGGTTCGTACCCGCTGCCGTCGATGAGCGGTGTTGACTCGTTCGTCATGGTCTGGTCAATCGGAGTGGTGATCACCGGAGGCAGCAGGGTGACAGTGTGGATGGTCAGACGGACCGGTTCTGACAGGTCCGAAACGTTCCCGGCCGGGTCAGTCTGGGTGGCAGTGATGGTGTGGTCGCCCGTTGTCAGCGGGGTGTCGGGGGTGCACGTCCAGGACAGGTCGTCTTGGACGGTTGCCGTGCACACGGCGGGGATGGTGATCGGACTGGTTGGGGTGCCGGTGGATGGTGCGAGGGTCGTACTGTCTGCGCCATTGGAATCGTTCACCGCAATGGTTGCCCCCGGTTCTGTCCCCGTGCCGGTGAAGGTGGGTTTGGTCTGGCTGGTTCGTGTTCCATCCGTCGGCGAGGTGATCGCTGGAGCGGCTGGGATGTCGGTGTCGAGGTTGGTGGTGGCCCAGATGCTCGGTACGGGTGTGGGGCCGTAGTACGTCGCCAGTGTGATCTGCTGGGATGGGGTCCCGGCAGGCGTGGGGGCCGACCAATGGCCGGTGTCGTCGGAAATGGCCGATGTCAGGGCCTGTCCGGCTGCGTCGAGGATCGTCAGTTGCATGGAAGGTGCTGCCGTCCCTGTGATGTGGCTGGCGTTCGCACCGGTGAAGTCGGGGACGTTCGACCACGCCTGGCAGGACAAACTGGGGTTCATCGGCTGGGGTGTGTCGGTGACCGAGTAGGCTCCGATGACTGTCTGGTCCCATTGGGACCCATCCCCGTCGACGAACGAGTGCAGCGACACCGTCTGCCCCACGGCAGCGGAGATCGTGCCAGTGTACATTGCCTCATTATTATCGAGTGGTCCCGTCGAGCCGGCGGGTGTGACATCGGTGAGCGTCAATGGCACATCGGTCCACGTCACACCGTCATCGGTGGACATGGCCAGGGTGACCTGATCGGTGGTCAGGGGGTCTGAACCGAGTTGGGCCCCAACGTGCATGATGATCGGCTGCTCCTGGGAGCCGGCGTTGTTAGCGTCCAGCCAGGGCAGTTCGTACCAGACGTTGCGCAGGGGTTCCACGATCGTGTCGCTGGGGCTTGGAGATTGCCAGGTCCAACTGGTGGATGTGCTCGTTGACAAGGACCAGTACGCGGGATCGGCAGTTGTGGTCTGGTCGAGTCGATAGGTCTGGGGTCCGGGGTCGAGGTTTTGTACGTCGATCGTGTCCCCGGGAACCTGCGAAGAGAAGAGTTGTTCGTCGGTGTCTGACGAGGTGGCCGCGAGCCTGGTCAAGGTGGTGTTCATCGTGATTGGGGCGGTCTGATCGATCGTGACTGCTTGGCCGAGTCCGTCGATCAGGCCGGGCACCTGACCGGTGATGGTGTTGGCGGAGTGGACCAGCGGATCATTCGGGGACAAAGCTGTGGAATGGACCTGGGTCCCAACCGTTGCTAACAGATGCTGACCGGCTGATGTGAGCGTCGGCCCGAGAACCTCTCGCGACGGAGCATTCGGATCGTGCCCGAAACCGGGTTGCGCTGACACCCAGGCAAGAGAATCAGCACTGACATAGTAGGTCCTACTGGGGACCTGCTTCCAACGGCCTTCGCTCTGCTCAAAGAAAGTGGAGGGGTAGACCGGAACCACCGGGTCAACCCAGACATTATCGAACCAGGTATCGTTGGGACCCATCGCTCGTCGCTGGACGGTGATCGAGGCGATATTCGCGTCGGTGGCGTCCAAGGTGATCGGTTCTTGGCCGATGGGCAGTTTTTGGACGAGGAGATAGGCGTACGCGGGTCCTTCCCGGACAAGAACGTTGATGGTTCCTAGTGATTCGAGAGCTCGTAGCTGGTCACCAGTCTGGATCGTGGTGACGAACACTGGCACATCGAGATTAACCCCATCCAGTTCCGTCTGGGCGTCGCTGAGAAGCAATGACGGCTGGTCCGAGGCTATGATCAGAGCCACATAGCCAGCCTTACGGGCTGCTGTGGTCCACTGGGACAGGTCATCGGACGTGATGGCCACTGGTTGTTCGCTGGAAGAAACGACAGCCACCATCTGGTCTGACGGGGCTGCTGGCATCTCCAGGGAAGACACTTCCACCGGGGCCCAGTGATAGACGCCGACGGGCAGGGTGGTGATGGGTGCCAATGTCACCGGTGACTGTCCACAAGAGTCGAGTGCCGCCTCTACAGTCGGTCCACCTCTTCCACCTGCAACAACCAAAGACCATGTCTGGTCCGCGACAGGCGTGATGTACACATGGTTTCCGCCGAAGATGTCCTGGGAGCTTGGAAAGTAAACTCCTGCGCCATCGGGCACGGCTTGGGCCATAGCCCATAGGCTCAAACCATCACCCTGGAGGGGTCGATCAGTTTTAAGAGTGAATGGTTGTGCAGTCGTGCCGTTCAACGTCACACTGGTGTCAGAGTCGAGGGTGATCGTCGGCGACAAGAAGAACGTCTGGTCGACTCCGCCCAACGAGTTTATCGAGTGATCAGAAGCCGCCAAGGCGTAATGTCCGGACGGCATTGTGAACGTCTGGACCGGCTCCAACGTCCAGTTCGAGTCCAACGTCCCAAAAGTTGCTTCACCCGTGTCCACATTCATCAGGTAGATACTGTCTAAAGCGTTGTCCGGCTGGCCGTTCCGATCGTTGATGGTAACCGTGATCGTATAGGTTTGTGGCGAATTCTCCCAGCCCAGAGGGGTACGAAGAACAGTATCGCCACTGGTCGCGGTGATGTATCCGACCGGATAGCAGGACGCGAAGGCCGACGGATCGACCGTCACCTCCACCGATGCCGCTGCCCCGGCGGGAACTGTCACCGACCTGGCCGACAGGTCGATGCCAAGCGGGAGGATGTCCATCTGGTCGGGTTGAGCAGGGGGTGTTTGCTTGTCGGTTGATTGCTCGTCTGGCGTGGGCCGGTCAATCGCAGGCACTGCCGGAAGTGGCGCAGCCGGAGCTGTGGTGAGATCCGGTACGGGTAGGAGCCATGACGATGGCTCGGGAGTTTGTGCTGACGTGGCGATGTCAGATGGTGCGGGCCCGACATTCAGCGCCGATCCCACCGGTGTTGGTGCCGGTGGGGTGGCCGCGGGTGGTGAGGGTGGCTGGCTGGGTGTCGCGAAGCCGGTTAACACTGGTGGAGCCGGCGTTGATGGTGTCGCCGTGTCGGGTAGCTGTGGTGCCGCTGGAGTTGCCGGTGTTTGGACAGGGGGTGTGGGCGTCACGGTTCCGAGCGGGGGTGGTGGGTTGGCCGTGACGGGGGTTGCTGTCGCCTCGTTCGTGGGCTCAGTGTCCACAACAGTCGGCAGACCCTGGATGGGGATACACCCCAGGTCGGCGTTCAGGGCGAGCGTTACGTCAGTGTCACTTGCGTTGGTGTACGTCAGGGTCTTGGAAACGCTGGTGGGGTACGGCAACGCCTGGGCGCCGAAGTTGAGCTGAGTCGGGCTGGTTGTCAGGGTTTGGGTCAGGGCAGCGGGGATGTCCACGATGCCTGACCCTTCCACCCACACTCCTGGAGGAGGGGTCATCGGCTGGGCTGAGGCCATCAGCCGGGCCCGGATGTCCGTACGGTCCAATCCGGGGTCTGCCTGCTTGAGCAGGGCTGCTGCTCCGGCGACGAGCGGGGCAGCCATCGAGGTGCCGAGGTAGCCATCGGAAACATAGCCGTCGCCACCGGCCTGGGCGCCGACCAGCCCGGTCGCCAGAGGATTCCCCTGGCCATCCGTGCCCGCCGACGCGTGTGCGCCGGGCGCCACGATCTCGGGTTTGATGGCGCCGTCTCCTCGTCTTGGACCGGTGGAGGTGAACCATGCCAGAGAACCGTCATCCCGAATCGCCCCCACAGCCAGGGCCTCATCTGCCGTACTGGGGCTGGACACGCTTTGGGCATGCGGGTCGTTGCCGATCGCCGTCACGAACAAGCATCCGTACTCCTCGGAGAGCTGGTTGATCAACTGGCTCATCGGGGATGAGCCGTCATCGAGGATGGCGCTGTCACCCAGGCTCATGTTGATGATGTCGGCGCCTTGCTCCGCGGCCCATTGCATGCCGGCCATGATGGTCGAATCGGAACCCATGCCGTAAGCGTCGAGGACGCGGGCGTTGATCAGTTTGGCTCCGGGTGCGACTCCGGTGTAGTAGCCGTTCGAGGCGGCTCCCGTACCGGCGATTTCCGACGCGACAAAGGTACCATGGCCGTTTTCGTCGTCCGTGCTGCCGCTGCCGGTGAAGTCTTGCGCAGCGACGACCTGTCCGACCAGATCGGGGTGGTTGGCGTCGATGCCGGTGTCGATAACGGCCACTGTCACACCCGCGCCGGTGTAGCCCTGGTTGTGGGCTTGGTCGGCACCGATGAACGTCATCCAGGGCGGCGCGTCGGCCGAATCAGGGGTAGTCGATGTGCCGTCGGGCGGTGTCGGCGTTACCGTAGGCACTGGCAGGCCTGGGTGGGTCGTCGGATTGTCTGGGCTGGTCGTCGTGTCGTCTGGATTCGTCGTGATGCCGTCCGGGTTGGTTGTGGTGTCGTCTGGACTCGTTGTCGTCTCGTCCGGGCTGATTGTCGATACGTCTGGGCTGGTTGTCGATACGTCTGGGCTTGCCGGATCGGATGACGGGGTGACCTCATTGATCTGAACCTTCTGGTCCAGCCAGACCTTGGTTTGCGAGGACACCGGGCTGCCGGGCGTGGGGGCCACGGCCAGGCCATCTATCAAGGCCCAGGTTGGGGCTGGGTCCTGGTCCGCGGACGTGTTCGCTTGCGCGGCCTGGAAGGACAGGCCTTCAGGAGTGGTCCCTGCGGTCAGTCCCAGGGTGGTCAACTGACCAGCGGATGCGGCCGTGACCCCGTTAGGCTGAGTGATGATCACGGGCAGGTCAGAGTCGGCGGTCAGGTTGTAGGAAACCAGCTTGGTGACGTTGAACAACTCCCGGTCAAGTTGCTGGCCGACCATGGATGCCACATCCGACGGAACAACGTAAGTGTTTGAATTGGCGGTCGACATGGCGTACTGGGCGGTCGTTCCGTCGGGGCGCTCAGCCGGGGTGACGCCGGTGACCTTGCCGTTGCTGAGATGGACGATGTCGCCGGTGATCAGCCGGACTGTCGTGTCGTCGCCCAGGGCTGTTGCATCGTCTGGTGACAGGATCGGCACAGGCGTGTCGGCAACCGTCGAGACGCCTGAACCCGCGTGGCTGACGGTGCCCGGCTGATCGGCCAGAGCCGCTGGAATCAAGCCGCCCAAGCTGAGCGCGACTGTGGCAGATAAAACGACTATTCGGTACGCCTTCTGTGGCATCTTTCCCCCAACGAGTGAACATTGCTTGTGTCGCCTCAGTAGAGTTCACAGAAATCCCACATGACGACCAGGGGTCGGTACCAGATGAATGACTGCCTGCTGGCGTTGATCTCGTGCGTTTGAATCCACTCGTCACTCAGCCGAGCACCGCGCTCGTCTGAAGGACGTCTTCCTTCTCATTCGCCTCGTCGAGAAACTGCCCCATGCAGGAATAACCATGTGATATCCACCGCTGGCGAGAGACTATCACTACGAAATCCGGCATTGTCAAGGTGATTCCATTAAGTAATATTTATCACATTCCTAGCATTGACAGTACGGCAGGTGTTTCGTACTGTCAGATGCTCTTTCCAGCGGCGTGCAAAGACAGCTTCCCGGCGCAGATTGCCAGCGCAGATTCGCAGCGCAACTGACGACAAGTGAAAGCTCACGAAGTGGCTCTTAGACGGCGTCTGAGCACGGCCACCGTACTGAGGGCGACCGTGAGCATTCCCACCGCGAGTAAGACCAATCCCATGGACATCGAGTCGGAGGTTGTCCGTGTGGTGCCACCGGTGTGGATCATCGCTTTGATGGGGGCAGTGATCCTGAGATGGACCGGTCCGGACGGGTCGGAGATGTTACCGGCCTGGTCGGTTTGGGTGGCGGTGAGGGTGTGGACTGCGGCCACCAGCGGTGTGCTGGGAGCGCAGGTCCACGACAGGTCGTTCTGGACGGTTGCTGTGCACACGGTGATGGTGGTCGGGCCCGCGTTTTGGATGATGTCGAGCCACCCGGATGTGGAGGTTGACAGCTTGAGCGAGGAGTCTGGTTGGCCGCCGGACGTGCTGGGTTGGGTGCCGGTGGTGGTGTGCGGGGTGAGGGCGCCGCCCAGTCCGGTGATTGTCGTCTCGGGGGCACTGCCCGCCGTACTAGACCCATTGTCTGTCGTGCTGTCTCTTGTGAACGAATCGCTGACCGTGATGGTTGCGCCCGGTTCGGTCCCGGTGCCGGTGATCACGGGTGTGTCCTGGTTGGTCACCGTCCCGTCCACCGGTGATGTGATCACGGGGGCGGCGGGGCTGTCTGTGTCAAGGTCGGTGGTGGCCCAGACCTTCGGCTCGGGGGTGGGGCCAGGGTACGACACCAACGTGATCTGTTGTGATGGGGTCCCGGCTGGTGTGGGCATCGACCAGTGGCCGGTGTCGTCGGCGGTGACCTGGCCCAGGATCTGACCGTTCGCATCGATGATGGTCAGTTCCATGGTTGGTGTCGCTGTGCCGGCGATGTCGGTGGCGTTCGCCTGCGTGAAGGCGGCCTCGGTCCAGGCCGGGCAGACCCAACTGGTGGTCATCGGGCGCGGTGTGTCGGTGACTGTGTACGCACTGGTGACGCTCTGGTCCCATTGCGACCCGTCACCGTCGACATGCGAGCGCAGCGACACGGTTTGGCCGACGGCTGCGGGAATCGTGCCCGTGTAGAGCGTTTCGCCGCTGACCGCCCCGATCGAACCGTCAGGCGCGACCGCGGTCAGCGTCACCGGCACATCGGCCCATGTCGTACCGCCATCGGTGGACATCGACAAGATGACGTGGTTAGTGCTCACGGCGACTGCGCCTGGTTGTGTCCCGACGTGCAGGATGATCGGCTGCGACACCGAACCGGCGTTGTCGGCGTCCAGCCCCGGTAGTTCGTACCAGACTTGGCGCAGAGGTTCCGTACGCGTGTCGTCGCTGACTTCAGAGCGCCAGGTCCAACTGGTGGATACGCTCGTTGACAAGGACCAGTACGCGGGATCGGCGGTCGTGGTCTCGTCGAGTCGATAGGTCTGTAACCCGGGGTCGAGGTTTTCCGCGTCGATGATGTCATCGGGGTCCTGAGTGGAGAAGAGTACCTCGTCGGTGCCGCTGGGGGAGGCGGCGAGTTTGGTCAGGGTGACGTCCACAGTGTTGGGGTTGGCCAGATCTAGCGCGACCGGTTGGCCGAGTCCGTCGATCATGCCGGGCACCAGACTGACGATCTGGTTGTCGGAGCGGATCAGCGGAGATTCGGGAGACAGGGCGGCGGAATGGACCTGGGTCCCCACCGTGGCCGACACGTGCTGACCGGCAGACATCAGCGTTTGTCCAAGGACCTCCACCAGCGGGCTGCCTTGATCGTCTCCAGAACTAGGTTGAGTGGACACCGTGACAAACGAGTCCGCAGTGACATAGTAGGTCCGACTGGTGACCCCCTTCCAGAAGCCTTCGCGTTCCGCCAGGTACGGGGAGGGGTCGACCGGGACCTGCGGCATGACCATGACATCATCGCTCCAGGTGTCGTTGGGGCCCATTGCCCGGTGCTGGACGGTGATCGAGGCCGTATTCGCGTCGGTGGCATCCAGGGTGATCGGTTCTTGGCCGAGGGGCATTCCTTGGAGAAGGAGATAGCCGTACTCGGATCCCTCCCGGACAAGAACGTTGATGGTTCTTTGTGACCCGAGGGCGCGGAGCTGGTCGCCGGTCTGGGTGGTGGTGACGAACACCGGCAGATCGAAATCAACCCCGTCCAGCATCCACGCGGCGTCGCGGAGTATCTGCGATGGCTGGTCTGAGTCCACGATCAGGGCCGCATAGCCAGCCTGATGGGCCGCTGTGGCCCACTGGGGCAGGGCATCGGCGGTGATGGATGCTGGTTGTTCGTTGGATGACACGATTGCTGCCATCTGGTCTGACGTGGCGGCTGGCATGTCCAGGGATGGCACGTCCACCCCGGTCCAGTGGTACAGGCCGGCGGGCGCAGTGTTGACGGGCGCTAACGTCACCGCTGGCTGTCCACACGAGCCGAGTGCCGCCAGGACAGTCGGTCCGCTCTGGCCCCCTCCGACATCCACCGACCAGGTCTGGTCCGCGACCGGGGTGATGTACATGGTGTCTGCGCCGAAGCTGTCCTGGGGGCTTGGGAAGTAGGCTCCTGTGGTATCGGCGCTGTCCTGGGCCATCGTCCATAGGCCCAGGCCATCCCCCTGAAGAGGCCGATCAGTTTTAACAGTGAATGGTTGTGCGGTCGTGCCATCCAGCGTCACACTGGTGTCCGAGTCGATGGTGAGGGTTGGCGACAAGAAGACTGTTGTGTCGATGCCCCCCAGCGGGTTGACCGTCAGATCGTCGGCCGTCACGACATAACGACCGGACATGACCGTGAACGTCTGGACTGGGTCCGATGTCCCGTAGATCATGTCATCAGTGTCCAAAGCCATCAGGGCCACCATGTTCAGGCCGCTTGCCGGGTCACCGTTCCGATCGGTGAAGCTGGCTGTGACGGTGTAGGTCTGGGGCGAGTTCGCCCATCCCAGAGGGGTACGCAGAACGGTGTCCGCCGACATCGCGATGATGTAGCCGTCGGGATAGCTGGTCGGGAAGGCTGATGGATCGATCGTCACATCCACCGAAGCCGTCCCGTGGGCGGGAACCGTGACCGATCTGGCGGACAGGTCGATACCAGGCGGCAGGTCGGCCAGCGACCTTGAGAAAACATGAGCGGCTGGTGTGGCGGATGGGGGCGACACCCTCGCCGCATCCGCAGTTTGAGGGTCCGACGATGTCGGCAGACCAAGAATGGGTGTGGAGCTCAGGTCGGCATCCAGGGTGAAGGTCACGTCGGCGTCGCCGTCGTTGACGTAGGTCAGGGTTTTCGTGACGCTGGTGGGATAGGGCAGCGCCTGGGCGCCGAAGTTGAGCTGGGTGGGGCTGGTGGTGAGGGTTTGGGTCAGGGCGGCGGGAATGTCCACGATGCCTGACCCGTCCGCCCAGGCGCCCACGGCAGAGATCGGCAACCGGGCCGACGCCATCAACCGGGCCCGGATGTCGGTACGGTCCAGCCCGGGGTCGGCTTGCTTGAGCAGGGCTGCTGCTCCGGCGACGAGAGGTGCAGCCATCGACGTGCCGTACTCGGTGGAGTCGTAACCGTCGCTACCGGCTTGGGCGCCAACCAAGCCGACCACAGGGGGATCTCCATCACCGTCCGGTGACGCATGCCCGCCCGGGGCCAGGATCTCGGGCTTGACGGCACCGTCTCCGCGTCTCGGGCCGGCGGACGAGAACCACGCCGGGGATTCGTCATCCAGAACCGCGGCCACGGACAGGGCCTCGTCTGCCGTACTGGGACTATTGATGGATTGGGGAACACCGTCATTGCCGACTGCGTTCACGAACAGGCACCCGTACTGATCGGAGAGTTGGTTGATCAACTGGCTCAACGGGGATGTGCCGTCATCGTAGGTCCCGGAGTCACCCAGGCTCATGTTGATGATGTCCGCACCTTGCTCGGCGGCCCATTGCATGGCCGCCATGATGGTTGAATCGTCCCCGTTGCCATCGGCGTCGAGCCCGCGGGCGTTGATCAGTTTGGCGCCGGGGGCGACTCCGACGTAATACCCTGAAGAGGCTGCTCCGGTCCCGGCGATTTCTGAAGCGACAAACGTACCGTGACCGTTTTCATCGATGGGGCTGCCACTGCCGGTGAAGTCTTCCGCGGCGATGACCTGCCCGGCGAGGTCAGGATGGTTGTCGTCGATGCCGGTGTCGACGACCGCCACCCTCACCCCTTCTCCGGTGTAGCCCTGGTTGTGGGCCTGGTCGGCGCCGATCAGTGTCATCCAGGGTGGCGCGTCGTCGGCAGCAGGGGTCGCCGTCGCTGTTGCGGACGGTGTCTCAGTGGCTGAGGAGGCTGTCGGAGCGGGAGTGCTCGTGGTTGCCTGTGAAGGGGTCGGCGTGGCCGACGAGGATGTGGCGGCAGGTGTACCGGGTCGAGTCGTCGCGGGTTTGGTTGTTGTGGAACCAGTCGTGGGCGTTGCCGACGTTTTGCCTGATGGCGTACCCGCCGGTGCTGGGGTCGTGGACTTCCCGGCTCCTGGGCTCGTCGTGGATGGGCTGGCCGAGGGGGTGACGTCGGCGAGGTGAACCTTCTGGTCCAACCAGACCTTGGTCTGCGTCGATATCGCGCTGCCGGGGGCGGCACCGGTGGACAGGTCGTCCAGCAATGCCCACACCGCAGCGGGATCCTGGCTGACGGTGGTGTCCACCTGTGCGGCTTGGAAGGACAAACCTGCCTTTGTCGTGGCGGTCACACCCAGGGCGCTCAGTTGACCGGCAGACGGTGCCGGGCTACTGTCGGCCCCGGTGATGATCACGGGCAGGGGTGAGCCGGCGGTCAAGCCATAGGAGGCCAGCTTGGTGACGTTGAACAACTCGCGGTCGAGTTGCCGGCCGACCAGGGCGGCCACATCCGACGGAATCACATAGACATTCGAATTGTCGCTCGACGTGGAGTATGAGGTGGGGGTCTCGTCGCGGCGTTGAGCCGGTGTGACGCCGGTGACCTTGCCGGCACTGAGATGGACGACATCGCCGGTGATCAAGCTGACAGCGGTGTCGTCCGCCGCGAGCGTCGCTGAATCCGGGGACAGGATTGGCACTTGTTTGGCCCCCTGGACCGCTTGACCGACCGAGTCCGGGTAGATATCAGGGCCTGGCTGATCAGCTTGGGCCGATGGAACCAATCCCCCCAGACCCAGTGCGACGGTGATGAATAGAACAATTGCCCGGTACGCCTTCTGTGGCATCTCTCCCCCTCATGAATGAGTCCTCCTCGTGCCGCGTCCGTACGCTTCACGAAGTTGCCAAGGGCCGATACCAGACACACCATGACCTGTCGGTGTGGGACATCTTCACCTGTATCCAGTCGCTGCTCAGGCGAACGTCAGACTCGTCTGAGGGGTTGCCGCTTTCTGATGCACAGGGTTCGAAGTACCGTCTCAAGTAGGAATGATTATGTGGTATCCCCCTAGAGATGAGAGACTATCACAGCGAATTCTCAGGCTGTCAAGACATTGCTATAAATTACTATTTATCGCGTTGACTGATTCGTTGTGTGAGACGTATCTCGTACTGTCACTTGCCATTTTTGGTCTGCTCTGATATAGGTCAGAGTGCATATGAGCACAGCTCTCAAGGCTATCCGGCGTCAGCCTTCCGCGCCCACGGGGCGGAATAATATGACAGCTTTCCCACCAGTAGGCAGAATAACCCACCGATTCGAACAGAGAACCAATGCTTCTATGCGTGATCTGAGGGGCGCCTGTGTGCCACGAACCGCAATGTCCTACCCGAGTGGTACTGTCCCAGGTGGCGGAGATGTGCCTGGGAAGAGCAGCCCAGCGCACTCTTGGCGACGACCGTGGAATCGTACGTGGGAAGGGATGGCATGACTGATAGCGTGGCGTACACTAGGATCGTCTTGGGGCGGCATGGTGGCAGTCTCCCGTTGACGTGCACCAAGCGACACCGTCCCGGCATTGGAACTCATGCAAAGGACATGAAATGAATCTATACGCGCCCATTATTGGGTTGCTTGTGCTAGCGGCAGGATTCATGGCTCTGGCGATCATTCTGAGCAAAATCGTCGGACCCCGGCGCAAAAACAAAGCCAAGTACGACCCGTATGAGTGTGGTGTCGAATCGACGCCGCAACCCGAAGAGGGTGGTCGCATCCCCGTGAAGTACTACATCACGGCCATGCTCTACATTGTGTTCGACATCGAAATCGTGTTCTTGTATCCGTGGGCGGTCTCCTATCAACAGATGGGGGTCTTCGCCCTTGTTGAAATGGTGCTGTTCATCGTCACGGTTTTCATCGCGTATATGTACGTGTTCCGCCGCGGCGGGCTGAACTGGGATTAGAGGAAAGAATGGGCATAGAAGACAAGGCTCCCGGGTTCCTGCTGACAACTGTCGAAGGTGTCTTCGGCTGGATGAGGCAGGCGTCCTTCTGGCCGGCGACCATGGGTTTGGCATGCTGTTCTATTGAGATGATGGCCTTCGGAGCCCCGCGCTTCGACTCTGGCCGGTGGGGGATGGAAGTCTTCCGCGCCTCGCCGCGCCAGGCCGACCTGATGATCGTGGCCGGACGCCTGTCCCAGAAGATGGCCCCGGTCGTACGCCAGATCTACGACCAGATGCCCGATCCCAAATGGGTGATCTCCATGGGGGCCTGCGCTTCCAGCGGCGGGGTGTTCAACAACTACGCCATCGTCCAGGGGTCCGACCATGTCATCCCGATCGACATCTTCCTGCCCGGTTGCCCTCCGCGCCCCGACCAGTTGATCGACGCCGTCTTCAAACTGAGGAAGAAAGAAGTCATGTGGCGCCCAGTCGGCAAGCACATTGCCGAACAGGAAGAGGCGACCGAGCAACGAATCCGAGAATCGCCGTCGACCTTGGAGATGAAGGGCTTGATGAGATGAGCGAAATAGTTCCTCCCACCCCGAACGAGGTCACAGAACTACCGCAACGTTCAGGACCTGTTGTCCAGACAGTACGCAAGGGGATGTGGGGGTCTGGTCCTGGCGACGTGTCCGGTTTCGGCGGTATCTCTCGTCCGGTGACACGCCATCAGCGAGCCTCCCGGCCGTACGGCGGATGGTTCGACGAAGTGGCTGACCGCCTGCAGTCGCTCCTGCCCGGCTTGCCCGACGAGGTCAACACCGAGCACGACGAACTGACCTTCTATATCCCCAAGCAGCGCCTGCTCGAGGTCGTCAGGGTGGCCCGCGACGACGCCCGGCTGCGCTTCGAGACCTGCCCGTCGGTGTCCGGGGTCCACTACCCCGACGAACCCGGTGCGGAACTGCATGTCGTGTATGCCCTGTTGTCGATGACGCACAACCGGCGTATCCGCTTGGAGGTGACGACTTCCGACGAGGACCCCGTGATCGATTCGGTGACCGGGGTCTATCCGCACGCCAATTGGCATGAGCGCGAAACCTGGGACATGTTCGGGATCATCTTCGACGGCCATCCGGGCCTGACCAGAATCCTGATGCCCGACGACTGGGACGGCCACCCGCAACGCAAGGATTATCCGTTGGGCGGGGTTCCGGTCGAATTCAAGGGCGCCCAGGTGCCACCGCCAGACGAGAGGAGGTCCTACTGATGGATGAACACAGCAACCTTGCCACGATCCCAGCCGGGACCGGAACGACCGTGACCGAGACGTCGAAGCCGTCCGAGTACTTCATCCAAGGCGGGGATTTCGACGACGTGGTGGCCGCCCAACAGGCCCGCGTGGACGAGACGGTGGTCATCAACATGGGCCCCCAGCACCCCTCCACCCACGGCGTGTTGAGACTGGAAGTCGAGTTGGACGGCGAGACCGTCACCTCGATCCGCCCGGCCATCGGCTTCCTGCACTCCGGCATCGAGAAGTCGATGGAGTTCAGGACCTGGGCCCAGGGATCCACCTACATCACCCGCATGGACTACGTCGCGCCGATCTTCAACGAGGTCGTCTACGCCTTGGCGGTGGAAAAACTGCTGGGCATCGAGGCTCCCGAGCGGGCCAATATCCTGCGCGTCCTGGTCCAGGAGCTGGGCCGGATGTCGTCCCACCTGGTCGCCATCGGCACCGGCGGGATGGAGATCGGAGCCCTGACCGTGATGACCATCGGCTTCCGCGAGAGGGAGATGATCCTCGAC
>Ga0123354_10002699_pt1 | contig 23784 bp, 10 predicted proteins | sample TergutLab28metaG_2_FD_97872 | JGI IMG/M metagenome (GOLD analysis project Ga0123354, IMG submission 97872) | Labiotermes labralis P4 segment gut microbial communities from Petit-Saut dam, French Guiana - Lab288 P4 | ecosystem: Host-associated > Arthropoda: Insects > Digestive system > Gut ... | reverse complement strand
TTGACCTTGACCTTGACCTTGAGACGGTCATTATCCTCAAGTTGACGCCTAGACCCCTCCCTCGCCCTGCTCGTCCCTAGTTTGAACCTAAGGTTTAGCTTTACTTCCAAAATCAACCTACACCTAAGCTCCACCATTTCAACACAAACTCCACCGCTTCTCCGTACCTCCATTGTCAACCCTACACCTAAACTCCACCACTTCCCTATACCTCCAACGTCAACCTACACCTAAACTCCAAATTCCACATCTTCCCTGTACCTCCATTTTCACCCCTACACCTAAACTTAATCGCTTCTCGATACTTCCGTTCCACCTCCATTGTCACCCTACGCCAATATCAAAATACACTTAAACTCCACCGCTTCACCTCTATTTTCAACCTACACCTAAACTCCACCGATTCTCCGTACCTACAATATCAACCCAACACCTAAACTCCACCACTTCCCGATACCTCTAACGTCAACCCTACATCCCAAATCCACCGTTTCTTGTATGAGCTGGTGTGGATGTTAGATATCGTCGTAATGTTTCGTATTGGATTCATTTTAATAATATCCTAGAACATAACCAATGCCATCGTAGGTATTGGTATTAGACTTAGAGTTAATTTGAGTAATATTTAAAGACACTAACCAATGCAATCCGATCCTCGAATACGGTGCCATTGTTGGGATTGGTATAGGGTTTTAGGATTCATTTTAATAATATTTCAGGACACCGCCATTGTCCCCCCCCCCCTAAACTCTAGGAGTTGATTGGGAATGAGAGATATCGTAAGGAATTATTTATAATTTCATAACAATATGGGATAGGCTTTTTAAGGTTCATTTAATAATATTTTAGGATACCGCCAGGGTCACCATACACCCAAACTCCACCAATTCCTTGTATGAGGAATGAGTGACTCTTCGTGGACGTTAGTGTGGACACCATTGTGAATTATAATTGTCGCCATAAGGAATGTTTTGTAATAACAATGGAACGTGTCAAATGAATGTGTAAACGGAAAAAATGAAATAATCCTTGGGACATGTTGTAACAAGTTAGCCTTACAATAGACCATGTGCGGTCCAAGAAATAGTAACAAAGTAACATAGGTCAGATCCGAACTGAAGTGTTTGGCTGAGGGAGTATTAAAGAAAACATGTCTGTCAGTGACCGAAATCATTATGTTTTATTGTGATTTTCTGGAGTAAAACAGGTCAGGGTATAACATACATAGAGGTTAAATAGTTGTACAACACGAAACCTAAAGCACTCTTGGACAAATGAATTCACATAAAAAAACAATCATTTTATGTTACTCTTCAATACCTTATATATATATATATATATATATATATATATATATGTGTGTGTGTGTGTGTGTGTGTGTGTGTGTGTGTGTGTGTGTGTGTGTGTGTGTGTGAATTTGAGCTGTCACATAATTCCTTGCGGACTAGATGTAATATAACGCTCTGTGAGTTTACAGATTCTATATCCTCGTCAGAAAAAAAATACTGTACTATAATGTTTAGACATAAAGACTTTTACAATATCGTACATTTATCGTTAATACTAAGTAAAACAATAGGTCCATATCTTGTAACGATGTTTTAAGCCTGAATGATTGGATATTTTTTGTCGATTTCCAACGAGTTGATAAGTATGATTTGGTTAGAAACTGCTTCTTCAAATTTACTTGTATGATCTATCTGTAACAAGTTGAAAACATGAAAAACAGAGACTAGAAATATAGAAATGCTAACCGAATATGTGAACAGATATAACGAAAATAAATACCTTTATTATCTCCTTGTAGTGAAAACAAGTAGTTTCCTGTCGACGGTTCTTGAGTTTGATGTTAAACCTTTTGAAATGTGAACATTATATTGCATTCAGAACCGTTTGCTAAGCATGTCTGTACTGGAAGTTATGTCAAGGCTGAATTTCACAACAGTTAAAAGCTAAACTGTACGAAAAGAACAAAAATAAACACTACGATTTACTATGTACAACCGTCAATGTCATGCGATAATGTTAATACAGTGACAACTGAAAAGGAGTAACATAACAGTGAAAGTGGAAAGCAACTGTTTAGCACACACCCTAAGTATAGCGATATCAAAATTAACAAACGATTCGAATCATAACTCATAAGTTCCATCGCTTCCTCAAACCGCCATTGTTACTTAAACCTCAGCTCCACCGTTTCCCTGTTCCTCAATTGTCACCCTACAACCAAGCTCCATCATTTACTGTGGGATTTGTTCGGTTTCTAAGGATTTATTTTAAAAATATTTTAGGACAGCGCCATCGTCACCCTAAACCAATGCTCCACTGCTTCCCGTATGTGAATGATCTGTGACGTTGTAGAGAATGTTTTGCATTCAAATAGCAATGGTACATGTCAAGTTAATGTAGACATAAAACTGTAATACATGAATACATATGTATCGCGTAAACATTACAGTTTCATCCTCGATTTTTTACGGCATGAAGTATTAAAGAAAACACGGTTTGTCAATGATCCCCATCGTTGTGTTTTTATTATAATTTTACAATGCTGGAAGATCTGGGGTTCAAATTTTGGCAGAAGTGTTTCCATTCACTACAGTGCTGCTGTTTTATTCCTTCACACAGACAGACACACACACACACACAAATCGAGATGACAAAAGATGGTGTACATTATGGGATAGCCATAAAATGTGTATAATAATGGACAAACATAAATGTAACTAATCTGATCTTGTAGTAGTAAGTCAACAAGAGTGGTGAAAAATATTAACTATTAATTTTTGAAGACTCGTTTATGTATCACATTCAACCCATTCAGCATCTAGAAATATGGTACACTGTTATTCAACAACAAACACAATGAGGGGTATAGTTTTGGGTAAGCATTGATCTACCTACAAAGCTGTAACCTCACATTACAGTCCATGGTTCTTACACTAAAAAGGGTGAGAGATATGCGTACAAGCCAGTAATTGACGTATGTGATGAAGCCCCAGTCTACTGAAAAATGTTAACACATTTGGGGAAAAAAATCTATTTCAAGGACAAGGAGATCTAAGTCAACATATGTAGTATACGAGAGAGACAAGGTATAGCCATGTCATGACCTAAAACAATGCAATACACCATACATTTTGGGATATATATTGATATCACCATTATTGAATATGGGTTTTATTTGGCCCATACATGCATACAGAACTTGCTAATACAGTCATTCGTATGAAAATTGACCAAATCTGTAACTCATATGATTTCCAGAGTGCAAAGTTTTTCTTCCTCATACAACCATAGAAATTCACCATAATAATTATTATACACCATTTTACCATTAACTCAGTATTCTGATTTTTCTGTGGCGACAATTTAACGTATTGTTTTAACAATCCAATTAGTCAGGAGAATCACGTAAGTCATATCCTTTACTATGTCACTAAATGAATTATGGAGAAATAAATACTGGGTCATTCCGGAAAGACGTTTTGGTTCTTTCACCAACATACACGAAAAACATTATATTGTTGAGTCTCACTGATTACAATAGTCTCAGCAGATGTCAAATACAGTCATTTTCACTGCCTACTGTCAGCATCCAAAGGTATTTGTAGTTGTCTTTGGTTTGCACCATTCCTGCCAAAGTGTGTGTTCACTGATACTGGTCACAACGGCTGAAAGTCGTGCTTCAGTTTTTGAACTCGTGTGTGCGTGTTTGAGTGTGCGCGTGCGTTTGCGCGTGCGTGTGTGTGTGTGTGCGCGCGCGCGCGCACTTTTTCTGTAAACAAAATATTTAAGGAACCCCTATAAAAAAATAATACGGTTTGATATCTTAAGACTAACTGATGCCGATGACAAGGCAAAAAATCTTCACTTGCAAAACAATTTCGTACTCACAGACCACTGAACGAAAACCATTGAAGCCTGGTCACGTGTTACATGAAGCATAGTACTACGTAGTTACGGTGTCGGCCCCTAGATGTACCGCTCAGTACTCTTTTAAAATAACTCGTCTCAAAATTTTGGGTCGCACTTTGTATGATTTTTCAGTCATGCCATTTACTGTATTGCTCATAAACATGTGTTGTAATAATACGTGTACATTCAGGTACCCCACAACTGACATTCGTTACAAGTATCTCAGCACTACAAGTTTCACATTCAGGATATTCCACGAAATTTAAATTCAGGTATTTACAGGCATTTAAACAGATTTGATACATACAAAGAAAACAACAGATTAGTGGTAGTGAAAACGAAAAGGTCTGCAAATTACCTGATTCTCAATGTCTATAACTTACATCTCATTCGTCAACAACAATATTTAAAGGTGTTAAAATTCTTTCTACACAAAATACTCACCAATATTTCCTCAACTCATCTCAGAATAAACTATGACAATCTTGTTGCAAGGCATGCAAAGTGTTTTCTAAAACTTCTTTACTACATACATAAATGTTATGTAACTAATACGTTCTTTTATATTCTCACATATATCATTAAAGAGATCAAATATTTGTTTTATCGGTGTTTATAATCCCTGCTCATTTAATCGATTGTTTTTAAAGATTTCACATTCCTTGGTTGTGTGTTACGGATAAAGCGAACTCGTGTTATTCGTCACGAAGATTTAGTGTACAGAACAAGTGATGAAGTGTTATGCAACTATTAACAGATAGTTTCAAATTAAGTGGTTATGTAAAAACTTACAGATTTGGAAAAGTTTAAGAATATTCTCCTTTCCGGAAATCATTGAATACTTGATGACAGCGATAATCCTGCAACAGACATTGTTCGCTAAATAGTTTTCAAGCTAATTTTTGAAGACTTGTATCTGTATTACATTCAACCAATTCACCATCTAGAACTATGATACATTGTATTTCAATAGCGAACGTAATGAAGAGTATAGTTTTGGGTGAACATTGAACTATCTACAATACTGTAACCTTACACTGAAAGGATGAGAGATATGCGTAAAAGCCTGCAACTGATGTAGATCAAATCTAATTTGCTCTACACAAATTTTGAGCCAAATTTCAAACACGTCCTTAAAAATCCGGCTTTTCTATTTCGTCCTTCAGAGTTACCAACGTAATATCAACAGTGTTCAAAGTGTAGCTTCGCAGATAATGTTTCAGCTCTCGAAACAGATAAAATAATGTCTGGGAGGCAGACATTGAAGCTAAGAGCGAGTCACTTGTACAAGAAGAGCGATAGCGGATTGAGCGAAATTACGGACGAAACAAAACAAATTCCCTGTCCTGCTCTGCCATGCTGTCTGACGTCCAGAGAAGACATGTAAGCTAGCTAGGCTGTGTTCTTCAAAAAAAAAATTGACAAATGACCTACAACTGACGACGATGTGAAAACAGGAGTAAAATCGTGATTTATAGTGTCTCAGCCTATATGGTACTACGTACATCTGGTATCAGCAGGGTGACACTGTATCATCCACACCACGACACAGGCTACCGAATTTCTATTTTCCTAAAGATGGAAACTTCACACTCATACCAAAAGTCAGTACATGTCTACCAAACTACACGGAATCACGGGGCCGGAATAGCGTATTCAGTATAGCGACTGGCTACGGGCTGGATGGTCCGGAGATTGAATCCCCGGTGGCGGCGAGATTTTCCTCACCCGTCAAGACCCAGCCTCCTATACAATGGGTCCCGGATCCTTCCCGGGGGTAAAGCGGCCGGAGCGTGGCGTTGACCACCCACCTCCATCTAGCGCCGGTGATAAAGAAAGAGTACAGCCATACTTCTGCTCCCCGTCTGGGCCTTCGTGGCCTGTTCTAGGGTGAACTTTACCTTTACGGCATCACATCGCAGAAGACCGTAATGTTGTCATGTCCTGCAACCTTACATTCCGCCCGGACCGCGTACCATTCCAGCTAACGGCGCCTATATGTCATTCATACACGACAGAAGCTGCATGTATCACAGTGCCACTTTCTGCAGTTGTACATCTTATCGCCCTGTAATCTGCTTCGTGCAATTGCGATAAGGTCATTTATATAAATATAATCTGAATAAAGGTTTCGGAACTCGAACTGTAAATAAAGAACACGGCTGTAATCTCTGAGTATCACGAATAATTCTGGGAACATGCGGACAACGATAGCCTATAATTCATACCATCGGTTCGTACTGAAGCACGACTGGAGTATGGCCGTGTGAACTATCAGAACGAAATGGTGCAGTTGGATGCATATAGGCGAGGGTTCATTTGGCTGCTGTGTTGCAGCTGTAAGTTCTACAGTATTTCGGGGTGTGCCCCTACGGATTTAAGCAACCCGCGAAAGGCTCGTCAAGAGAGCCCGAACCTCCCCGAAAATGCAACGGGAATACTAGGGAATTCGACCGCCAGTCCTTGTCATTTCCATCATTCCATCCGAATTGTTATTGCATTAAATACATGACGTTTAGCGTTACTGACAGAAACCGTACCAGAAACGAAAGAAACAAGATGGTTTGGTTGAACGCAGGAATTTGTATATTAAGAGAAACAGATAAGAGAACTGCCATCTATGATTACGAAAATAAAATGCTAAACCCAGGTGCTGAGTTGTCCAGAAATGAGAAAGATGAGAAAGGAATATTGTTTTAAAAATGGCTTGAATAAATGAGGAATTAGCATATTGAAAATTGTTGCACAAAAAAGAACTTAGGTAAGTAATTAGCAAATGTAAAGCATAAATGGAAAAATAAACGCAAAAATAAACAGTTTTACACGGAGAGGACTCTGCACTGTGACAACTGAGAGTTAAACGATAAGCAGTTCCACGAATCGTGTAACAAGAACTGCACTCCACGAGGAAAACACTGAATCATATCATCTTATTATCTGTAACCAATAATTCTTCCAGTTAAACCGCCCATTAACCTGCACTAATGAATCATCATTTAACGTTCTATCTTTACATTTATAGAAACCACGTCACTAATAAGTAAATTATGTAACGGTAAAGGTAAATACATCCCATTCAAGGCCTGGACAGGCCCAGAGGGTTCCAGGAAGTTGAAGCTCCCATATTTCAAGACAATCGGCACTTGTAGGTGGTAAGGTTGTCAGCCCTACGCACCAGCCGCCTTTATCCCCAGGAAATATTCCTGGTCCTCGTTTCTGTTAGAGGCTGACTCAACCCCAGGGCCATAGTGCGATCAAAAGGATTATGTCAATGAAAATTCCAATGACATCATCTGGAATCGAACCCGCGACCTTCCGGTTTGTAACGCAGTGCGTCAACCAACTGCGCCACCGCGTACCCCAAGTATATTATGTATGTAACTAAACCAATGACACATAGTACTCCAAAATACAGTGTATACACTCCAGAATAAAGAAAGTCACCAGCAAGTGGAACACCTAATATTGCATTCAGGGATCTCACCTTATCCACGAGCACTTAGAAGTACAACTTCAAGTGAACAGACCACTTGTGTAGCAGCAGAGCTTACCTTGAACACTGGATCAACATACCAGTCACCCTCGCAGCAAAGACGCAAGTTTCTAATTTTAGGTATGTGTTGTCACTTGTAGATCGAGTCCATACTATGGGCTATCAACATCTTGCGTAAGGTTTGTACAGTTCTGAATACGAAAAGGTCATTGGCATACTTGAAGTGATTCATTTCCTTGGATTGAGCAATTAGTTACGACTACCTATCCTTTGTAATGCACCTTCCTGAAGGTGGCCACAGAGTGGCCGAAACATGTAGCAGGTATACGGTGTTATAACTAACTTCGTCATGTGTCTGTCTGTCGCATAGAAGGTATCCTTACTTTGAAGTAGTGGTGGAGCTTGTGTGGTCAAAGGATCCTGAGAGCTATGCTGGCAGTAGCATAGTTACTGGTAGGGCCTTCCATGCTGGACAAGTAGAGAGTAATGACCCAGACAAAAACGGATACTCTGGTCCTCCAGGTTGGGGGTTGGGCGTGGGGCTGACTACCTCACCTGTGGCTGATTATCTTACCCAGCAAAAAAGTTGATACTGAGAAAACCTCAGAGATTCCTCAGAAAGGACTGATAAAGAACAAACGATCTGGCTATAAGAAAAGGGATTTGACTTTTGGTACATGGAACGTCCCACAACTGTTAAAAAATGGAACACTGCTAACCTTGCTCTCACAATTAAAACAAGATGGGAAGACGCCATCCAGAGAGACACATTACAGATCATATAAATACGAGGATGAAAGAGAAGAGCAGAAGACAGAGAAGAATGGAGACGTCTTCTGAGGAAGGCCAGGGCGCTGAAAGGGCTGAAGCGCTATGGATGGATGGATGGGTGCACCTACCTCGCCCGCATTCCAGACGGCACCAGTCTTCATCTACTGCCGAATTAAAAATAAGTGGATCTTTACCTCCACTTATGCCCTCAAGAAATAAACACTGATACAGCTTCACCTTTATATCGAACGGCATGTAAGTCTATTCCGGGCTGAAAATGCTTTAACGTGACAGAGAACTTGAAAGTGAGACACAAGCGCTGTGGGTCGCACACTGCTGCAGTGGGGATGGCGAACTGCTGGAATCGGTGATTTCAGGTTTGGAATAACTTGATAATTCAAATTTTTACCATACAATAATTATTTTATAAAATATGTTTCTTAATTCCGATACTGTTAGTAAGATTAGTCACAGAAATATGGCTAGGAGAGCACATGTTGTACGATGATTATTATATTCTGGCATGTGACGTCGGGCAGTTTGGAATAACATGCCGTCTAGAAGGTCCGGGTTCAAATCTAGGCGAGTCCGTGTGGTATTGGTGGTGGACAAAGCGGCAATGGTACATGTTTCTCTCTGAATACTTCAAATTTGACCTGTTAGTTTCACTCCACCCTTCTCCATGCTCATTCTTTCATCTATCACCGACGCTGTATGATCTCAATTGTTGACGGCGTCGTTAAATAACACACTTAAAAAATTTGTTCTCCCCATATTACCTTGACATCTCACCACGCCCACCAGGTGGTAGTGAACCAACAAGTACGTCTGACTTTACTCCTTATTGGTCAGGAAATGTCCACGTAAATTTGGAACCTGACAGCAGAAATATGTGCAATCTGTGCTAGGCGCAGATCCACAAATGTATAGTTTATTATTCCGTTAGTGTCTAGCATTTTAATAGTCCGCTGCGGGAATTAAGGAGGTGATGATTTTAAGTGGTATTCATCATACTGGAATTTAATCAGGCAACAAATAGGATAAGCAACGAAATACCTATGCATTCGATTGTTAGACCCGAGAAGTTCGACTGCAACATAGACAATTTGACAACGGTTTTGCATGAGTAATATCACCTACATTCACAAGGACGTCTTCCATTGTCACAAATATTCAAAATAAACATTGCGTTTCTGGTGCTACTGTACCTGCTTCCGTCCTGAGTGGTGTCACCTGAGGACGGAAGCAGCTTCCGAAACGAAGTGCTTGTTTTGAAAATTTGTGACAATGGAAAAAGTCCTTGTGAATGTTGGTGGTATTATTCAGAAGGTTCAGCTCCGCAAATACCAAAGGTTACTGTCTGACAGAATGTCAAACCAATTACATCTCCCCACGTTCTGGAAACCTCTTTCCAAAAGATTCGACTTAACACAGAACCATCCCCCACATCTTTCTCAGTTTTATTCAAGGTTACCACCGTCCAAGTGATTTCTCCCTTGAAATTCTGTACACGACTTGTGTACTTCATCTCAGTTACAATGGCATTACAATTTCTTTCAGGGTCTTGTTCTGTCACTTTTCGTTGGAAAAAGGGGTTATTCAGTGTTTACTAGTGATGCGCTGTAATCAGACACTGAGCTCTTTAAGTCCACCAGACAAATACGACTTCGTTATCTGCGTACGTTCACGGAATTATGCGTTCCACAGGTCAGTTATACAAGATGATAAAAAAAGCTTGGTAATCCAGCAAGCTTTTATGTATTCTGATTCGAGGACTACATGTTTCTCTTGATCTCCCCATTACCTCTTTCAGACAGGTTTGTGAAACCTGGTCTTCCTTCTCCATATACAAAACTCTTAGATTAAAAGGCCCTAGATAAAAAGTATGGAACACAATATCGAGACCTAACAAATACGAAGTAAGTGGAAGATTTAAAAATGACGTAATAAAGGCTCAAATATTTTAAACTTTTCAGTAATTATTAAAAATGTGTTTAAGTGAAGGATTAGGTGGATGAGGCAGACAGCCACAAAAGGAAATTTAGATTGGGAAGGATAACCGGAAAAAGCCAAGGACAAAAGGCAATTGGAATGCGCAAACGCAGATGGAAGGATAATACTGAAATATATTATCGGTGAAACATCGATACAGAATAAAAAGTGAGAATGTGACGAAGCTAGAGAAAGATTAATTCCAATGGCGTGTCGTCTTGAACATGATATTGAGCATCTCGATTCATTAAAAGCGAGGAATTTCTAGCTTCAACTAATTAGCAACGCATTTTAAATAATTATTTGTTTCTTTTCTATAAAATGTACCAGTTCGCCTGTTACATTCACCTAGAATTCCGTTTCATTTTTACACTACCATTGGAAAATGAACCCGAAACGTTCTAACAGGAACCCCGCAACTAATTAAAAAGCTATTTGATTCATTTCACATCAGTAAGATCACTTTTCTCTCACTTTGTCTTAACATCAGTATTAGGTCTATGGCAAACAAATTCTGTGCAGGCATCATTTCATTAAACACCTCTCAAATATGTTACTTATAAATTCGCTGACCGCAATAAAAACAAAATATAATCGCTGCCGAATTACCTATTTAGCGATGAGGTGTGGAGTGTAAGAGCATCACATAGAGTGCAGTCTTCGAATTTTGGGTTGATGAGCACTTGAAGGTACGTAAGTTTTACTAAAGCGTGTTCAAAAGAACTCAATATAATAAGCAATGTATGTATAATGTAACAATTGTGGCGCTTTCGAGTAACCATTGTTGCAGTGGAAAAGCAACAACCCGCTCCCTGTGTATTGTTGAGCTAATGTCCCTGTCAACAAAACAAAAAATAAACAATAGTTACACAAAAGTGTCTTCGTGGCGAATTTATGTCGCCGGCAAAAGTGAAATAAACTTCGGTCTTCATGTAAAGTGCCCAAGAGTTTTGTCCGTTTTTTAACCAAAGTTGCATTTTCTTGACAGATCTTCACAGAAGTTACCAATACCAAATTTCACACAAATCCGTCCAATAGGAGCCGCACTGATACATGAGGACAGATGCAGAGGCAGATAGACGAAAAGACGTGAAGCTAATAGGCCCCTTTCGCGACTATGCGACAACACCAAAGGACAACAATGTGATTAGGTTTTGAGGCTTTGTGTTGTGTACATAACGCCTTCGTTTTATTTTCGGTAACGGCCTGAAAACCAGTACCGTTACCCTACGGCAAGGTAACATCACAACAGATCTACCTCCATAGCCCGTATTTTCAAGACAGTAAGAAGTACTTAGCTCCCTTTCCTTTCTGCTGAGGTCCAGAGAGCAGAACGTCAACCTAAACTCTAAACACTTATCCTAAATCTTGTATTGCAACATTTCGTGATAATTCACATCAATCACATACAGCAGAAACAAAAAACCACCTTAAGCCTTTTATCTCAAGTGCCACATATTGCGACATACACGTTTGGGCTCTGTAGTACCATCATAAATGGCGCCGTGTAATTATTACAAGATTTCCTCCCAATGTTATTAAGGTGCTGTGCTACAAATCGAAAATTCGCTGGTTCGATCCCAGCTGGTGTCAGTGGATTTTTTTTATTTATATAAAATCCTTCCGATCGCACTATGACGCTGGGGTCGACTCAGCCTCTAACATAAATGAGTACCAGGAGTATTTCCTGGGGGTAAAGGCGGCCGGTGCGTAAGGCTGACAACCTACCACCATCCTGTGCTGTTGTCACATAATCTGGGAACCTTAACTTCCTGGAACCCTCTGGGCCTGTCCAGGCCTGTAATGGGACTGCTTTTACCTGTCAATATTAACAGTATTAATGATTAAATTCGAATTATTTTGTGGTAAGTATAAAGTCAATAACTGAAGATTTTAGGAAGTTAATGTCTCCCTAATATAATATATTTATTTTCCGTTTACTTCATGCATTTTTGTTCGTACAGTGTCAGTGCTGGTGTGCGTGCATGAGCACAACTGTGGCTTTATCACAATCTGTTTACAAAATAATAACCCTCATTGATGCAATTTCGCCTTGCTTTAGGCGTGTTCGCAAAGTCATTATAAGTGCCTTTTAGCTTCGTCATGTCTGTCCAGCAGTCACTGTCCGCAAGTATCGTCCCGGATCCGGCTGGACGTATTGACGTGAAATTTGAGGTTGGAGATTTTTATTAAAATCTGTTGGGCAGATTAATTTTTTTTAGTTATGCAAATTGCTGTCCAGTTGATGTTGTACTTACTATCTGAACATGATATTACCGCTGTTAATGTACACACTTCCACTTTAATCTCTACTGATGCGCTGTCGCTTGTAATTTATGGCAAGTTGCTGTCTATGTTGGTGTATTTGTGATCCCAACAAGATGTCATCGTAGTTAACACCTTCAATGTTCCTCTCAAGTTTGAGGTGTTGTTATAACTTATATTCACCACTAAGAGGTTTGTGTGGACCGGGTAGCTCAGTCGGTATAGCGACTGACTACTGGCTGGACGATCCGGGATCGAATCCCGTTGGGGACGAGATTTTCCGCCCGTGCAGACCGGCCCTGGGGCCCACCCAACCTCCTGTAAAATGGGTACCGGGTCTTTCCCGAGGGTAAAATGCGGCCGAGGCGTGCTGCTGACCACTCAACCCCTTCTAGTGCCGCGGTCATGGAAGAGTAGAGCTATACCTCTACCCACCCTCTGAGCCACACCGGGCCTGTAACGGGAACACTTTACCTTTACCTTTTACTAAGAAGTTTGGGGGCCGGGACAGCGCAGTCGGTATAGCGACTCGCTACGGGCTGGACGGTCCGGGGATCGAATCCCGTTGGGGGTAAGATTTCCCGCACCCGTCCAGACCGGCCCTTGGGCCCACCCAGCCTCCTATACAATAGATAACGTGTCTTTACCGGTGGTAAGGCGGCCGGGGCGTGGTGTTGACCACCCACTCCACCTAGTGCCTACGTTAAAGAAAGAGTAAAGCTATATTTCTACTCCCCCTCTGGACCTTCGTGGCCTGTTCTAGGGTGAATTTTACCCATACCTTTATTAAGAGGTTTATGCATTTATTACAACCGGAACATCTTAGATGGCAGGACTGCGCATTGGCTGTATGTTGACTGACGACAAATACTGTTGGACTCTTGTATTCGCTCTCATATGTATCTAGCTAGAGTGCGAGGTTCGTCGGTAATATTTGTTACGGTGGTTTATCAGTACGTATAAGAGAATATCACAACAAATTTTATTCCGTCCGAACATCAATATGTCCCTGTTTCCCATATTCATAAGTGTACAAATGTTCGTATACATTCATTAAGGGCCGTCCAAGATTTTCAAAATTTTGTCTTGTTCTCCATATGAGCGACAACAATCCACTATCTACCTTGCAAATTTAGATTGTATGATTCTGAATAAGGAGGCAGTATTTCTCTCTGAAACGTCGGTATCAATTCAAAAACCTATGTCCAAATCTAAAACACTATCGTGTGAAAAACTAAGTTAAAATTGAAGTTTCATTACTCTTGGTTGCAGACAGGCGCCAAATCAGAGATGCGACACCATACTGCTGGTTCATTTGATGCATCGCACACCTCACATGTTGCCATTATTTTAATCAGCATTGGTGGAACAGAGATTACCGGATAAGCGGGACTGCAGCCTCACCTGCGACTGACGCCGGGTCTAGCAGTAAGAAGCCGTCTGAAACGTGTCACGGCTATCCAAATGGTGGGGACAGCGCGTAATGCCTTCTAACAATAATGCTAGAGGCAGTTAATGCAAAGTGAAATAACTTGATACGTGAGCTGTGTGTGGTGACTACAACAGCTATTTGATAGAGACATAGTGAATAGGCCCATATCCCCGTCACAGGACATTCTGGCAAAGGACAGGAATTTCCCCCCTACTCCACCCCACCACAAATGTTGTCTTCTTCTTTGTGTCTTCTCTCAGTCATCCAATACACTAGTATTAATTTCAATTCACTTTCTTTTCGGCTTATTTTCTTTACCTTATAGAGGAAAACGGTGATAACATCATGTTCATGCACCTGTTCCCAGATACCGTAGATTGAATTTACATCACTTCGTACAGACAGTCATAGAAAGACAAGCAACGTCTTTGAACGGGCACTTCTGGAGAACGTAGAAGAAGGCTGTCATTTACCATCTACAGATGACATTCAGTAATATGGCGATAAATAAATGACCACTGAAAATTCATCACTTGAAATTCTGTAACCACAAATTCTTCATAAAATACGAGTATTTCTTATACAGGGCATTTCATAATGTACTATGGGATTACAAAAATTTATTACAGGAAAACCGTAGGACAGGTATTTACGAAACCTCTACAGATAGAAGGAACTCAAAAAAATTTTCCCCAGTAAGTTTTTTTAATCGTAGTTCACATTTCTGCCGCTAGGCGATGCGAGTGTATGTAGTGAGAAAATGGTCGCTCCGGGAGAGAAGTCGTTTTGTATGTTGGAATATCACACGAGTAAGTCTGTGGTTACTGTGCAACGTGCATTTCGTGCAAATTACGCAAAAGTACCCGCCTACAAGACCTCGCTGACCTAAAGCCACCGATCATTGCAGCAGTGAAGAATATCGATGCATCCATGTTGACGCGCGTGTGGCAAGAACTTGAATATCGGATCGATGTGTGCCGTGTCACCCGTGGTGCACACATCGAACATCTCTAGTTGTCAAAAAAAAAGTTTTCTTTTTTCCTGTGGCTGTGAACAATTCCATTGAGGTAAGTCATTTAGTTTTCTTGTTATAAATGTTTGTAATCACGGAGAACATTATGAAACTTCCAGTATAACAGCGAGCACGGTGCGAATTTACGAGGTTATATGTGATATATTTACAAAGAAAAAATTAAGCACAGAATCAGGACAGACCATTAAACTGCATTTAAGCATCTGGAGAATATTAGGCACCATTTGTTTTTGCATAAATCCTTTTATTTTAACAATGTTATTCTTGTTGGACTGAGACTGTGCACATAATGTAGGATTTGAAAAGTGTAAGTTCTGATCCTTCAGAGCTATGGAGTATACTGTAGACGAGCAAGTTAACTTCTAATGTCTGAAATTCTGGATGTATACCGCAAGTAAATGTCATTAAGTTCCTCGTCGAAGGTCTTGTTTCATGCACAAGAAAAACAAAAGGGAACGTTCATGAACACTTTAACACTTTGGCGAAGGAATTTCGTCTACTCAGTATGTAAAAATCAGTTTCCTTCCTGACACCAAATAAACTGTGTCTGTTACACAATCAAACTGGTTACAATCATGTTTAGGAGTAAATCGCAGTGTATTGAGATAAAAAGGTGAAACACGTAAATCAAATAGATAGGCAAACTGCAGAAGTTTTTAATGTCACATTTCTGTGATGAGATTCTGAATAGCTCTAAGTAATAGGCTAAACTGACTAAACGCATTCCCAATATTCTACACTTCCGCATTTATTTTTATCAATTTTCCGAATCGTTTCTTCTAAATCGGTACTTTTAAACACTGGGCGATTTAAAGTATCCAAACACTGTGTGGTTCTAACATTGCAGTTCTTGATGTTCTCAGCACGATAAAACAGGCGCGTTCGTTCTGCGATATAATATTAATAAAATTAAACCACTGAAAAAAAAACAACTACTTTTAGAAACTAATCCCAAATACTATTATTTCCATAGTACAACCAACTAGATGCTAGATGCTATCAATACTAAGCAGACAGCAGTATCTGTTTGACAAATGCCTGTTGCTGTAGGCACAGTCTTGAACTCCTGATGATGGACGGCAAGACCGTCCGAAACATGTAGAGTGTCATTCCAAAATAAAATAAATTTGATACATTGGTGCATTTAATTGGTTTTACTATAGAAATAATATTATGATACACGGCCCTATGAACGTCAAATTTGAACGTCAAACCCAAATACTATATTAGTAATAAATACTAGGTAGGGAGGGAACATTTCCATTCGTGTTTAGTTACGTCAAACCCTCTCTCTGCAAAGTCACTGCACATTGCTCAGCTCTGTCGCACCTCCTTTGTGCCAAAGTTGCACCTGTCCAGTTTAATTTAGTTCCATCAAAACATCTTAACCTGGGGGTCTGTGACACTAACAGATGTAAACTTGCACTGCTGTTAAGTTCTGCCCAACATTCTCGCTATGGAATGTTGCGATATAAACAGGCGTACCGCCTAGTAAACTGCGCATTTTCGTTATGGCTATCTTATATGCTTGCCAGAATTCGATTGCCATAACACAGGCATATCACTTAAGCTTGGCGTATTCCTCCCGTACTCTGAACACCATACGATATAAAACGTGGTTTGCATTCTTTCAATCATATTCTTACGAAGAGAGATCCGGATGTAATCTTGTGCGTGGTATTTCAGTTGACGCAACATTTGTTACTTACAACAAAAGTGCACGGGCTAAACCTTTCTGCTTAACACGTCAGGCCGTCATCGGGCTTTATGTACGAATACACAGAGAGGAATTCATTATTCGAAAGTCTGTAGGTGGACAGTCTTGAGACGCCAAATCTATCACACATCATGGCTATTAGGAGTACGTTAAAATCTGAGGTGATATTTACCTATAACATGATATTAGTACGGGGACTGCGGTAGCACAGTGGTTAAGGTGCTGCGCTACAAATCGGAAGGTCGCTGGTTCGATTCCAGATGGTGTCATTGAAATTTTTCACTGACATAATCCTTCCGAACGCACTGTGGCCCTGGGGTCGACTCAGCCTCTAACAGAAATGTGTATCAGGAACATTTTCTGGGGTAAAAACGGCCGGTGCGTAAGGCTGACCTTACCACCATTCTGGGCCATTGTCACGTAATCTGGGAACCTTAATTTCCTGGAACTCTCTGGGCACCTCGGCCCTGTAATGGGACAGAGTTACCTTTTTACGTGATATTAGTACAGTCACAGTATTTTATATTATCTTCACTTCTATGTACTCGTAGGCTAATAAATAACAAAAAGTTATTGTAAAAATTTTATGTCATATTTCACACAATCCGCAACGTAAAAGCCGTTAGTTAAAGTTAAAAACATTATTATAAAATTTTATATATTCGAACAGACAGACAGTCCTTCTCGAAGTTGTATCCCGGTGTTTTGAGTAATTTCATAATTATTCGCGATTTAGTGTGTCCAATGAAGGAAATTTCGGATACCAATTACATTTTATGTAAAAAAATCGCAATAATTCCATGTGCTTCATCGAATCGCAAAACCATCAGTATGAATGTCGCGTGTCATGTGCAGACGAATGAAGCAACGGTACACACGCGTCTGCTCCGATAGAATTCAAGGCTTTCTTGTAGAAATAAGTAGAGATCTCAAGACTTTTCACCTACAGACACCCACAAACATTAATAAATCTATATACACTTGTATATAAGGTCGAAAGTTGGCATGAAATACTGAGTCGAACTCTTTAACCTGTACGTGGGCCGGGTAGCCCAGTCGGTATAGCGACTGACTACGGGCTGGACTGTCCGGGATCGAATCCCGGTGGGGAAGAGGCTTCCCGCCCGTCCAGACCGGCCCTGGGGTCCACCCAGCCTCCTGTAAAATGGGTACCGGGTCTTTCCCGAGGGTAAAGTGCGGCCGGGCCATGCTGCTGACCACTCACCCACTTCTAGTGCCGCGGTCATGGAAGAGTAGAGCTATACCTCTACCCACCCTCTGGGTCACACCGGGCCTGTAACGGGAAACCTTTTATCTTTTTATGTAACCTGTACAGTTTCAGTGTAATTAAATCCTGTAGCAACCAAAATCCTCAGTAATGCGTAACAAGACAGACAATTTACATACGAAGTAATATCTATGGGCGTTAGCATCACCGTTATTTCAGCGAAAAAGCAATAAGTATTATGTATTCTGACTATATGTTTGCAGCCTTAGGTACGCAGCATGAAAGGCGCATGCGCCGTGTTGTATTATCATCTGTGACCTGTCTGATTCTGCCATACTTTTCCACATTACCTCATAAACGGTACGAATTTCGTAACAAAGTTTATTGATTACCAAACGTTTAATCCGATTTTATCTACATCTGTGTGAAATATTTCTCCCTCTAAGAAGACTATCGAGATATAAATACGTCTTCATATAAAGTACCCGTTATTCTTGTCCTATTTTAAAGGAACGTGAATTTTCTCAACAGATTTTCGAAAAATGCTCAAACATCAAATTTGCATGAAATTCCGTCTAGTGGGAACCAAGTTGTTCGCATGCGGGCGGACGCACAAACGACAGACATGAGGAAGCTAACAGTCGCTTTTCGCAATTTTGTGAACGCGCCTAAAAAACTAAGTTGACAGGGAGCACACACTTACTGAAGTGGATTCAATACATCTATAATTAGGACAATCAGAATCACAGCATGATTTTAAAATTATATTTGTACATATTCTTAGTACGGAATAAAAATCATACTACGGACTGAGTTCTCAGGACGGCTATTTGGGAAGGAGGAAGGGAAGTAATTCGTCTTGCCCGACACAGGGACAAATGAAGCCGCAAAGAAGCTTCGAGTTCCATACAATGCGGGAATTTCTCGACCAAAAACATCATAGCGTCTCATGAAAGACTCTGACTCTAGGAGTTATTTAGTAGATCGGTTGATTACCTAGATACCTAGTTAGTTAGTTAGTTGGTTAGTTTATTGGTTAGTTGGTTGCTTGGTTGGATGGTTAATTAGTTAGTTAGTTGGTGGGCTAATTGGTTGGTTGCTTGCTTAATTAGTTAATTTGTAAGATGGTTAGTTAGTTAGTTAGTTAGTTAGTTAGTTTGTTTGTTTGTTTGTTTGTTTGTTTGTTTGTTTGTTTGTTTGTTTGTTTGTTTGTTTGTTCGTTCGTTCGTTCGTTTCTTTGTATTTCAGTCCATCAGTCAGCCAGTACGTCTGTAAGTAAGTATGAAAGTAAGTAGGTAAGTCAGTAAGTCAATTACTTTGTTTGTGGGATGAGATCTTGTATATCCCTTAACCGCAGAGGCCAGTGTCCTGTTCTTTCCAAAACGTTGTATTACTATTATTACGCTGTTATCTGCTTTAGCCTTCAGATAAAGGTCTGGCGCTCAAGGCCTCTTATTTAACACATTTCTGTTTTTATCATGGGAAATCCACGTCAGTCATGTGAATAACATTTCGTTTTTCACGTAGACACTTGAACAACATGATCTGCAATACTTGTCTACAATTCCAATAAATAATTGCGTGACCTGATAGATGTTATCTTGTGCAGGTTCATATAATTACCTGAATGTCAGGCAGAATTCTATAGTACAGAGGTTACAACAGTCTACCGAAGAGGATGCTCCGTTCAACGGTCCTGCTCTTCTTGCTCTGGTGCGCACGCGCCAGAGCTGTCGCATTCGAAGACTGCGGTAAGTAAACAGCGAATTTAACTTCACTCTATTAGGATAATATTTTTATTTTGCTCCACCTCTACGTAAAATCAGGCCACCGGTAATAACTTTTGAACCAATAGGCGTATGTTCTTTAAACAACACACTAGGCCAGGGTCGGCGAACCTACAGCACGCGGGAAGATTTCCTTGACACGCGGCATTCACTGCTGTCCCCATTTTTGTATTCCTTTTTTCCGGCCAGCATCTCTAAATGGTGAAGAATATGTGAATGTACACACACAGCTGACTGCCTACAGGCTGTACAAGAATTACCGTTGCAGCCGAATAACAGTGCGACTAAAACACTTGTACACAAATCGGGAGCGGTTCGAAATGTTGACTAGATATTTATCACCGCGGCGCCGGCGTGGCGGTGACTGGGTGAATACGTGACAAAAAGTTTTACAAACTTGTTTCCAAACAGGAAGTAGTAGCATCCCCAGTTATTTCCACGTTCTAATCCTATCGTATTCCTAGAGGAGGCCTTAGTTAGAAACATAAAACAATAATTAAACTATGCATTAATTATACAATATAATTATAATGTGCAGCCGTTCCCAGTAGCCGCGCGGTCTAAGGCGTAGGCCTGCGGCCGCTCGCCTGCTGAGATCGTGGGTTCGAATCCCACCGGGAGGTGTTGTATGTTGTCAGGTAGAGGTCTCTGCGACGAACTGATAACTCGTCCAGGGGAGTCCTACCGACTGTGATGCGTCGTTGTGTGTGATCTAGAAACCTCAAGAATGAGGAGGTCATGGCCCGTGTTGGGCCGCAGCGCCACAGAAAAAAAATGTAATATGCATTAATAATAATAATAATTCAATAATTAATAATAACTATGGAAGGGTCCAAGACCTTATTTTGCACTTCAAAATCCCCGTGTGCACATAAAAGAATTTCTTCGAAAGTTATAGACAATTTTGGCACGCGCACTCAAAAAGCTCTGCCAGTCGCAATTTTGAAAAATTAAACGGTCATTATTAACCTGGCGATTATTTGAAACTTTGTTCTGTGTATTTCAGTAATTCCATTTCATATAAGCTCCTAAACATCTTCGTTGGAGTCTATTTTCGAGAACCGTCATGTTCTCTGCCCAGGTATTAACATTGCTGCTTTTCGTAAACTTTTACGAGATTCGAGTTTCATAGTAACAACTACAGTAACATTCCAGTTAGAAATGAGAAATTTTTACGTAAAGTAAATCACAAATGTATCTATAAGTTCTATATCAAAATTTGTGGTAGGTTAACAGTTACTGACATGGCGAAGGAGAGGAAATTTGGGGTTATTTCAGACACTTTTCAGTCAGAAATTTTGTATATGAAAACTAAACTTAATTATACAACCATTATTAATTGTGTAATTCCTTTAGCCATATTCAGGTACGTCTACGCACAAGCGAGGGCCATTAATAAATTTAGTGTTCTAGTTTGGACCACACATTACAGGTGTAAATATTTCAATTGAAAAGAATACCACAGAAAATGGAGGTTAATCTGAATTAAACATGTTATGAAATACTAATATAGAGGAAAACGTTCTTGCTGCACGAAATAAATTAACAGATCATTTATTACAAGTACACTCTGTTGCTAAAAAAACAAATTAATTGGTGTGTTGTGTAAGTAAATTACGTGGATTGAATCTAAACACACGACACTAATATAACTGGACACTGACAGCGGGCACTCTCCTGAATTTTAAAAGTGTTGCCTATGTTTGCAGTTGCTTTGAAGTTTATATAAACAAATAATCTGTGTGTTTATTCCGTGTTTGTTTAATATTAGTACTTAAAATTCCCTTGCAGTGACGCTAATCTAGAAATTAACAATTACTTCAGTACAACATTTTAATATAGAACCTAACTGATGAAAATAGAGTTATCAGGTACAAATACCGCCTGATGGTCTCTTTCTCATCCTGTAACAAATGACCACATGACATCGAAGCTTCCCACACGAAAAGAAGAAAAGGAAAAATTATATTTGAAGATGCCTTACGCCAAACTGGAGCAAGAATTAAGGAACTTAATTAAAATTTTCATTTCGAGGACCGCACAAAATTGTAAAAGAGGTTTTCAGGTAGCGTAGTAACCACACATAAATGGAACATTTTAAACGAATATGCAGTTCATAGGCTTTTATAAGAAGTTCTTCTTTTTTTTGGACATTTGTTTCTGTGTAACAACTGAATGTGTGTTCTTCGAGCGGACCATTGAAGACAACTGATTACGGGGTATTTAAATCAATCATTAAGTAAAGTTTTTGTCAATAATGAAACTCGCGCCTGCTCTTAAATCTACTGTCTACAAAGAAACGCTAAGGAACCCACCGTTCCACACGTGTGTAACCCTAACCACTCTAGTGACTTCAACACAGCAATGGTAAATAATCACCAAAAGCTCTCGTCACTTTAAATTGCATAATCCACCACTGCACTTCGCAACATTCTGTGTGAAGTGGCCGATTTTTGTTAATTCAATAAAGAACTGATGAATAAATGGATAAAACACTAATTGGTCTCTGTAAATGTTATAAATGTTTTAGTCCATACGTTATGGATTCATGAGATCGGATGAATGCGGCTAATGTTAAAACATTTTATTATCCAACAGATGCACAAATATATAATTCGTAGACACAATTAGAATTATTATAAAATATTGAAAATATTTAAAATTGCTCCAGCGTGTTTCGGATCACAAAGGATCCATCATCAGGGAGCTCTATACAGTGCTTGGCTAAAATTACAGTAATGGTTCTATCGTGTCCGTTGATATGGACGTAGTCCGTGTTATGGCAGCATATTTGCCCGTGGTGCGTGTGGGTACTGCACAGTCTAGAGAGGCACGGAGTGCCTCTCTAGACTGTGCAGTACATGTATGTACGTACATGCGTGTATATACTGCACAGTCTAGAGGGGCACTCTCTCTAGACTGTGCAGTACACACACGCACCACGGGCAAATATGCTGCCATAACACCGACCTTGTCCATGTCAACGGACACGATAGAACCATTACTGTAATTTTAGCCAAGTACTGTATAGAGCTCCCTGATGATGAATCCTTTGTGATCCGAAACATGCTGTAGCAATTTTAAATGTTTTAAATATTTTATAATAATTCTAACTGTATCTACAAATTATGCATTTTGTGCATCTGTTGGATAATAAAGTGTTTTAATCGTCATTGATGCACGGTACAAACATTAAGGCGGTTAATGTTGTTTCAGACTCAGATCCAGCCACCTCTCGCCAGACAATCTGCTTCCCCAAGGTTCATTTTAATCTTAATATTATTCATTCGTGAAATGTTAATTTTAATGCTACCTCCAACATCCTTCTCCCTTTCCAAACACATTTCCCGCCACAGTTTACGTACTGTCCATGTTCACGTTCGGCCCCAGGAAACCTCCTAGATTTCACAAATCTAGCTACGTTTTGTGGTGTTCGTAGATAACACAGCTGTTCGTAATATACTAACATCATCAATGTCCATCTCAAGCCTACCTCAGCCCAACGAGATAAAATATTTCTTGTCACCGTTGTTACGCATTTCCAAATCATGTCCTTTCCTCAAAATAACCCCTTTCACCTCGAAACAGAATACAAATATTTTACATATTTAATACTAAGGATTTCAGAAAGTTGCTACATGTTCCTGAAGTCATAACAACAAGAACTTCCCGCATTTATATCTCCCCCACCTCCATCATAAACTTCATTTTATTAATATTACAATACATAGACTACGAGGAACTATGGAGGAACTATGTAACAAAAACATAACGCACTAGGAGGAAAATGGTGGCAATTTTGAAACTTCTCTATATGACGAATCGTAAATTTTTAACGAAAACCATCTATCTTCAATCAGTTTGGCTCTTCTTGAGAAGTTGAAAGTTTCTCAGCTAGTCAGAATCCCACCGTCATTTGTGAGCCCGAACCTTTATAAACACATTCACAAGACGTCGGATCTACCACAACCCGACATAGTTCAGTCCATTCCGCGGCTTCATAGTGTATTTCTCCAACTAAACTAAAACTAAACTCCGTGGCCATAGTCCGCACGCGAACTATACCGACAGAGCGGCCGCCGCCGGTCGGCGAAGTTAGTGCCAACTTTTGCGGATAGAGGGGTGTCACGTGGTCAGCGCAACGGGTC
>Ga0123354_10002698_pt1 | contig 23786 bp, 23 predicted proteins | sample TergutLab28metaG_2_FD_97872 | JGI IMG/M metagenome (GOLD analysis project Ga0123354, IMG submission 97872) | Labiotermes labralis P4 segment gut microbial communities from Petit-Saut dam, French Guiana - Lab288 P4 | ecosystem: Host-associated > Arthropoda: Insects > Digestive system > Gut ... | reverse complement strand
GCGCTGGCCGGGCTCGAGGTGCAGGTCCAGCGGCGGAATCGGCAGGCACTGCACCTCGGAGCGGATGCCCTGGGCGTCGTCGGTCAGGCAGACGAAATTGAAATCACCCGACAGATGGCGGCGCACCATGCCGTACAGGCGGTTGACGTAGTCGGAGCCGTATTTGGTGCCCCATTTCATGCACAGAATGTGCCGCTGGCGCTCATCGGACATGCGCGGTGTGCTCCCTTCTCAATGGTATCTTGGCGCGCCCGGCCTGGACGGCTGTGGGCCAGCTCAGTGTTCTTTAGTTCACTCGCTCCGGCTTTTCTTCACCGATTTCTGCTTCGGCTGGGCTCTTTTCAGCTTGCCGCCGGGCGTCAGCCGCTGGTTGCCCAGCACGCGCACCACGCGCACCTCGGGGCGCTGGCCGCCGCGTTTACTGTACTTGAGCACCTTGACGTTTTTCGGGCCGGGCATGCGCTCCTCGTCCTCGACGCGCGCCTTCTTCGGCTTGGGCCGCCACAGCACCAGCAACTTGCCGATGTGCTGGATGGGCGCGGCGTTCAGTTCGTCGGCCAGTTGCCGCAACATCGCCTCGCGCTGCTCGCGCTCGCCTTCCAGCACGCGGATCTTGATCAGGCCGTGAGCGTTGAGGGCGGCGTCGGTTTCTTTCGTGATCGCGGGCGTCAGACCGTCGCCGCCGATCATGACCACGGGGTCGAGGTGGTGCGCGTCGGCGCGGTGCGCCTTGCGTTCGGCGGGTGTCAACTCAATTTGGGGCATCCTCGTATTATCCGGCCTGCATGAAAATCAAATCCAAAAGCAAAAAGGTCAACAAGGCTTGGCTGGCCGACCACGTGAACGACCCCTACGTGAAGCTCGCGCAGCGCGAGGGCTACCGCGCGCGCGCGGCCTACAAGCTGCAAGAGATCGACGAGGCGCTGGGCCTGATCCGGCCCGGCCACCGGGTGGTGGACCTGGGCGCGGCGCCCGGTGCCTGGAGCCAGTACCTGCGCCGACGGCTGTCGCCCGGCGGCGCGGCGGTGGGGGCGCTGAGCGGCACCATCGTAGCGCTGGACGTACTGCCCATGGAGCCGATCGAGGGCGTGCGCTTTCTGCAAGGCGACTTTCGCGAGGACGAGATGCTGGCGCGTCTGGACGAGGCGCTGCAGGGCCAGCCGCTGGACGTGGTGGTTTCGGACATGGCGCCCAACCTGTCGGGCATTGAGTCCAGCGACTCGGCGCGCATCGCGCACCTGGTGGAACTGGCCGTGGCCTTTGCCGCTGGTCGCCTCAAGCCCGACGGGGCGCTGGTGGTCAAGGTGTTCCACGGCAGCGGCTACAGCCAACTGGTCAAGCTGTTCAAGGACACGTTCCGCGTGGTCAAGCCGCTCAAGCCCAAGGCGTCGCGGGGCCGCTCGGCGGAAACCTTTCTGGTCGGCCTGGGTCTGAAAACCGCCAGGACGCCCCCGGCCTGACGCGCTTGCCGCGCCGTAAGCGCACGCTTGCATGGGGTTTGGGGCCGTCTTGCGGTGAACCGAGCCATTGAAATGCCTAAAATAGACCGCATATACCCGGCTTGTGCCGGGTTTTTTGACTGGAGCGTAAGGCTTTGAAGAATCAATGGTTCTCGAAAATCGCCGTCTGGCTGGTGATTGCGATGGTGTTGTTCACCGTGTTCAAACAGCTGGACGCTGGCCGCATGACCAGCATCAGTCACATGGGCTACTCCGACTTCCTGGCGGAAGTGCGCAACAACCGCGTCAAGAGCGCCATCATCCAGGAAACGCAGAGCGGCGCCGTGATCGAGGCGACGATGAACGACGGCAACCGTGTGCGCGCCCAAGCCACCGACCTGGATCGCGGGCTGGTGAGCGATCTGGTCAACCACGACGTCAAGTTCGACGTCAAGCCGCGTGAGGAAACCTCGCTGCTGGCGAGTCTGCTGATTACCTGGGGCCCGATGCTGCTGGTGATCGGCGTGTGGGTGTACTTCATGCGCCAGATGCAGGGCGGCGGCAAGGGCGGCGCTTTCAGCTTTGGCAAGAGCAAGGCGCGCATGCTCGACGAGAACAACAACGCCGTCACCTTCGCCGACGTGGCCGGCTGCGACGAGGCCAAGGAAGAAGTCAAGGAAGTGGTGGACTTCCTGAAAGACCCGCAGAAGTTTCAGAAGCTGGGCGGGCGGATTCCGCGCGGCCTGCTGCTGGTCGGCCCGCCGGGCACCGGCAAAACGCTGCTGGCCAAGTCGATCGCCGGCGAGGCCAAGGTGCCGTTTTTCAGCATTTCGGGTTCCGACTTCGTGGAGATGTTCGTCGGCGTCGGCGCGGCCCGCGTGCGTGACATGTTCGAGAACGCCAAGAAGAACGCTCCCTGCATCATCTTCATCGACGAGATCGACGCCGTCGGCCGCCAGCGCGGCGCCGGCCTGGGCGGCGGCAACGACGAGCGCGAGCAGACGCTGAACCAGATGCTGGTCGAGATGGACGGCTTCGAGACCAATCTGGGCGTGATCGTGGTGGCCGCTACCAACCGGCCCGATATTCTGGATTCGGCGCTGCTGCGCCCGGGCCGCTTCGACCGGCAGGTGTACGTGACGCTGCCCGACATCCGCGGCCGCGAGCAGATTTTGAACGTGCACATGCGCAAGATTCCCATCGGGCAGGACGTCAGCCCGAACGTGATCGCGCGCGGCACGCCCGGCATGTCGGGCGCCGACCTGGCCAACCTGTGCAACGAGGCCGCGCTGATGGCCGCGCGCCGCAACGCGCGCGTGGTGGAAATGCAGGACTTCGAGAAGGCCAAGGACAAGATCTTCATGGGCCCCGAGCGCAAGAGCATGGTCATGCCCGAGGCCGAGCGCCGCAACACGGCCTACCACGAATCGGGCCACGCGCTGATCGGCAAGCTGCTGCCCAAGTGCGACCCGGTGCACAAAGTCACCATCATCCCGCGCGGGCGCGCGCTGGGCGTGACCATGAGCCTGCCGGAAAACGACCGCTACAGCTACGACAAGGAATACATGCTGAACCAGATCAGCATGCTGTTTGGCGGCCGCATCGCCGAAGAGGTGTTCATGAACCAGATGACCACCGGCGCCAGCAACGACTTCGAGCGTGCCACCAATCTGGCGCGCGACATGGTGATGAAGTACGGCATGAGCGAGGCGATGGGGCCAATGGTTTATGCCGAGAACGAAGGCGAAGTGTTCCTGGGCCGCAGCGTGACCAAGACCACCAACATCTCGGAGGAGACCATGCAAAAGGTGGACGCCGAGGTGCGCCGCATCATCGACGAACAGTACGCCCTGGCGCGCCGCCTGATCGAGGAGCACCAGGACAAGATGCACGCCATGGCCAAGGCGCTGCTGGAATGGGAAACCATCGGCAGCGAGCAGCTCGACGACATCATGGCCGGCCGCACGCCGCGCCCGCCGCAGGACTTCACACCGCGCGTACCCTCGTCCGGCGGCAACGGCACGCCCCCGGGGGCCAAGCCGTCCGATCCGGCGCCGACGGCGGCTTGAGAGACGGCTTTTTCAAATAGTTCGAACCGTTTGACTGGACACCTCCCCCTCTCCCCTCTCTGGAAAACCACCCGCCACGAGATCGACCTGAGCCAGCCGCGCGTGATGGGCATCGTCAACGTCACGCCGGACTCGTTTTCTGACGGCGGGCAGCATGCCGACAGCGCGTCGGCGCTGCGCCACTGCGAGCGGCTGCTGAAAGACGGCGCGCACATCCTCGACATCGGCGGCGAATCGACCCGCCCCGGCAGTCCGGCGCTGCCGCTGGACGCCGAACTGGCGCGCGTGCTGCCCGTGGTGCGCGAGGCGGTCAAGCTGGGCGTGCCGATTTCGGTGGACACCTACAAACCACAGTTGATGGCCGCCGTGCTCGATCTGGGCGCGGACATCATCAACGACGTGTGGGCGCTGCGCCGCGCCGGCCCGGCGGGCGAACGAAGCGCGCTCGACATCGTCCAGGCGCACCCGTCCTGCGGCGTCTGCCTGATGCACATGCACCGCGATCCGCAGACCATGCAGGCCGCGCCGATGACGGGCGACGCCGTGCCGCAGGTGCGCTCGTTCTTGCGCCAGGCCGCCGAGGCGCTGCTGGCGCGGGGCGTGCAGCGCCGCCGCATCGTGCTGGATCCGGGCATCGGCTTCGGCAAGACCGTGGCGCAGAACTTCGCCCTGCTGGCCCGGCAAGAGGAACTGCTGGCCGACGGCTACCCGCTGCTGGTGGGCTGGTCGCGCAAATCGTCCATCGGCGCGCCGCCGCCGTCCGAACGCGTGGCCGGCAGCGTGGCGGCGGCGCTGCTGGCGGTCGAGCGCGGCGCGCACATCGTGCGCGTGCACGACGTGCGCGCAACCGCGCAAGCGCTGGCCGTGTGGCGGCAGGTGCAGGCGGCGCTGCCGCGTTGACCCGACGGGTGGCTATTAAAATCATAGCTTCGGCGTCTTGGGCGCTGGCCGTTTGTTTCACGCATGAAAAAGGGAGAACAAATTATGAGCCGCCAATACTTCGGCACCGACGGCATCCGTGGCACCGTGGGCCGTTCGCCCATCACGCCGGACTTCGTGCTGCGGCTCGGTCATGCCGTGGGCCGCGTGCTCAAGCGCCACCAGAGCGACCCGGTGGTGCTGATCGGCAAGGACACGCGCATTTCCGGCTACATGCTGGAAAGCGCGCTGGAATCGGGCCTCAATTCCGCCGGCGCCGGCGTGGTGCTGCTGGGGCCGGTGCCCACCCCCGCCGTGGCCTACCTGACGCGGGCGCAGCGCGCCAGCCTGGGCGCCGTCATCAGCGCCAGCCACAACGCCTACCCGGACAACGGCATCAAGTTCTTCAGCGCCCACGGCACCAAGCTGCCCGACGACTGGGAGCGCGAGGTCGAGGCCCTGCTGGCCGAGCCGCCGCAGTGGGTGGATTCCGCCGCGCTGGGCCGCGCCTGGCGGCTGGACGACGCGGCGGGCCGCTACATCGAGTTCTGCAAAAGCAGCTTCAGCAACCACCTGAGCCTGCGCGGGCTGAAGATCGTGGTCGACGGCGCCCACGGCGCGGCCTACCAGATCGCGCCCAAGGTGTTCCACGAACTGGGTGCCGAGGTGACGTCCATCGGCTGCGCGCCCGACGGCTTGAACATCAACCAGGGCGTGGGCGCCACCCACCCCGAAGCGCTGGCGCGCGCCGTCATCGAGCAGCGCGCCGACTACGGCGTGGCCCTGGACGGCGACGCCGACCGGGTGCAACTGGTCGATGCCCAGGGGCGCCTGTACAACGGCGACGAACTGCTCTATGTGCTGGCCGCCGACCGCCTGGCGCGCGAAACCGCGCTGCGCGGCCCCGGCCAGCGCAGTCCGGCGCTGGCCGGCGTGGTGGGCACGCTGATGACCAACCTGGCGGTCGAGCAGGGGCTGCGCCGGCTCGGCTTCGACTTCGCGCGCGCCAAGGTGGGCGACCGCTACGTGCTGGAGGAGTTGGAGCGGCGCGGCTGGATTCTGGGCGGCGAAGGGTCGGGCCACTTGCTGGTGCTGGACAAGCACACCACCGGCGACGGCCTGATCTCCGCCCTGCAGGTGCTGCAAGCCTGCGCCCAGCAGGGCCGAAGCCTGCCCGAGATGCTGGCCGACGTGGCCCTGTTTCCCCAGGTGCTGATCAACGTGCGCCTGCAAGCCGGCGCCGACTGGCAGGCCAACGCCCGGCTGAAGTCCGAAACCGAGGCCGTGCAGGCCGAGCTGGGTGGTAGCGGCCGCGTGCTGATCCGCGCCAGCGGCACCGAGCCGCTGCTGCGCGTGATGGTGGAAGCCGCCGACGCCGTTCAGGCGCAGCGCTGCGCTGAGCGGTTGGCGGCGGCGGCGAAGGCGCCCTGATGCGGCGCTGCCCCAAAACTCAGCCCGAGCGATTTTGAACCGGCACCCGTCGGCCTGTAGGGTCGACAGCTGTCGTGTCATCCGCGACGGGTGTACGCTCGGTGCATCTTGAAACCAGACACATCGACCCTCAGCGAGGTCAATCTTTCCGAAAGCGACGGCGTGCGCTATCTGCACCTGGGCACCGAATGGGTGCAGGGGTCGATGCGCATCGACGCGCCGTTCGACATCGACCTGGAATACGTGCAGCGCATGATGGCCTGGCTGCTGTTCGTGCCGCTCCCGTCGGTGGCGGGCCGCCATGCCATGCAGCTCGGGCTGGGCGCGGGCGCGATCACCAAGTTCTGCTACAAAAAACTGCGCATGACCTGCACCGCGGTGGAGCTGAACCCGCGCGTGGCCGACGTGTGCCGGGTCTGGATGCGGCTGCCACCCGACGACGCGCGCCTGCGCGTGGTGATCGCCGACGCGGCGCGGGAAATCCAGAGCGACGAGTGGCTGGGCACCGTCGATGCGCTGGCCGTCGACCTGTACGACGACGAGGCCGCCGCGCCGGTGCTCGACAGCGCCGACTTTTACGCCGACTGCCGTCGCCTGCTGACCGACGACGGCTGCATGACGGTCAACCTGTTCGGCCGCTCGGCCAGCTTCGAGCGCAGCCTGGGGCGCATCACCGAGGCGTTCGGCAAGCGCGCCGTGTGGGTCTTCAAACCCACCCGCGAGGGCAACGCGGTGGTGCTAGCGCAGCGCACGCCCACGCGGCCCAAGCGCGCCGCGTTGCAGACCCAAGCCGAGGCCATCGAGGCGCGCTGGCCGCTGCTGCCGGCGCGCAAGTGGCTGAAGGTATTCAAGCCGGTTGAACGGTAAGGCGCTGCGACAAGGCACGCCTGCCATCCCCTGCCGTCCCGTTCTCCGCATGGTGCTCTGACGCCCAGCTGACGCAAGCTGTCGTCAACGCGCCACGTGGCGGCGGCCAAACCGGCGAAAAACACCCACGGACTGGCGGCAAGGGGCATGATGCTTGCTCAATTCCGAGATTAGCTTTTTGAGGCCCCCCCCGTGCACATCAAGAGTCAGAAAGACTTTTTTGCCGGGCTGATCTACGCCGCTACAGGCGTGGGCTTTGCGGGCGCGGCGACCAATTACGCCATCGGCGATGGCGCCCGCATAGGCCCCGGCTATTTCCCGCTGGCGCTGGGCGTGGCGCTGACGGTCATCGGCGGCATCGCCATGTTCCGGGCGCTGGTGATGGAAACGCTGGACGGCCAGCCGATCGGCCCCTGGGCCTGGCGTCCGCTGATCCTGATCGTCGCGGCCAGCCTGGCGTTCGGCGTGCTGCTGGCCGGCCTGCCCAGCCTCGGCGTGCCGGCGCTGGGCCTGGCGGCGGCGATCTGCGCCCTGGTGATCCTGGCCGCACTGGCCGGCCCGCCAGTGCGCTGGATCGAGATGCTGGTCCTGGCCGCCCTGCTCGCCGCCGTCGGCTGGGTGGTGCTGGCGTGGTGGCTGAAGCTCCCGCTTCCGGGGGCCGCCGGGGGCTGACGCGCCATGGATCTGCTGCACCCCCTGGCCCTCGGTTTCGGCGTGGCCTGCACACCGGCGAACCTGGCCTGCGCCTTGACCGGCTGCCTGCTGGGCCTGCTGGCCGGGGTGCTGCCGGGCCTCAGCCTGCCCGCCGCCATCGCCCTGCTGCTGCCCGCCGCCTATGCGCTGCCGCCGGCCGCGGGGCTGATCCTGCTGGCCGGGGTCTGCTGCGGGGCGCAGTACGGCGGCGCCATCGCGGCGATGCTGGTCCACCGGCCTCAGGCGCCGGTCACGGCCATCGACGGCCAGTTGATGACGCGCCGGGGCCTGGCCGGCCCGGCGCTGGCGACGGCGAATATCGGCGCCTTCGTGGCCGGCTGCTGCGGCACCTTGGTGCTGGCGGCCTGCGCCGCGCCGCTGGCCGGGGTAGCGGCGGCGCTCGAGCCGCCGGAATATTTTTCGCTGATGGCGCTGGTGCTGGCCGCAGCCGTGGTGCTGTCCGCCGGTTCGCTGCTCAAGGCCATCGGCATGAGCGTGCTGGGCCTGCTGCTGGGCTTGGTGGGCGCGGACGCGCACTCGGGCATGACGCGCTTTTCGTTCGGCCTGCCGCCGTTGGCCGATGGCGTCGGCCTCGCCGCGCTCGCCGTCGGCGTGTGCCTCTACGGGCCGATCATCGCCCACCTGGCGCGCCGGGAGGAACCGCGCGACGTGCTGACCAGCAAGGTGGCGCACCTGTACCCCGCCCGGGACGATGTCCGGCTGATGGGGCCGGCGATCCTGCGCGGCACCCTGCTGGGCGCGTTGCTGGGCGCGCTGCCTGGCGGCGGCGCCCTGCTGTCGGCGTTTGCCGCCCATGCGCTGGAACAAAAGACCCGGCTCAGGCCCGGCGAGGCGGCGTTCGGCAAGGGCAACCTGCGCGGCGTGGCCGCGCCCGCGGCGGCCCACGGCGCGGGCGCGCAGACCGCGTTCCTGCCGCTGCTCGCGCTCGGCATCGCGCCCAACGCGGTGCTGGCGTTGCTGGCGGGTGCGCTGGCAATCCACCACCTCGCGCCCGGCCCGCAGTTGCTGGCCGGCACGCCCGATCTGTTCTGGGGCCTGATCGCCTCCCTGTGGATCGCCAGCCTGGCGCTGGCGGTCCTGAACCTGCCGCTGGCCCGCCTGTGGATCCGGCTGCTGGCGCTGCCCTACCGCTGGCTGTTTCCGGTCATCGCGCTGCTGGGCGCCATCGGCATGTATTCCATCAACCACGCCGCCGCGGACGTCTGGCTGGCGGGCGTGTTCGGCGCGGTCGGCTACGTCTTCATCAAGCTGGACATGCCGCCGGCGCCGTTGCTGCTGGGCTTCGTCCTCGGCCCCATGATGGAGGAGCAGTTGCGGCGCGCGCTGCTGGTCTCGCGCGGCGATTGGGGCGTGCTGCTGGCGCGCCCGCTGTCGGTCACGCTGCTGGGCCTGACGGCCCTGCTGCTGGTCGGTGCGCTGCTGCCGGCGGTGAGAAAGCGCCGCGACGAGGTGTTCGCCGAGGATTGACGCCGCGACAATAGGGCGGATGACCACTCAAAAAAACCACCTGGCCTCCGGGATGGCCCTGGCCGCCGTGGGCGCCATCTGCTTCAGCGGCAAGGCCATCATCGTCAAACTCGCCTACCGCTACGGCACGGACGCGGTCACGCTGCTGATGTACCGCATGCTGCTGGCGTTGCCGTTTTTCGTGCTGATGGCGTGGTGGGCCGGGCGCGGCAAGCCGCCGCTGTCGCGCCGCGACTGGGCGGGCGTGCTGGGCCTGGGCCTGAGCGGCTATTACCTGTCGAGCATGCTCGACTTCGCGGGGCTGCAATACATCTCCGCGTCGCTGGAGCGGCTGATCATGTACTTGGGCCCGACCCTGGTGCTGCTGCTGGGCTGGGCGCTGCGGGACTGGCGCATCGCGCCCGGGCACGTGCTGGCCATCGCCGTTAGTTACTCGGGGGCGGGGCTGGTGTTCGGGCTGGAGCTGCACGTCGCGCCGAGCGCCGCCACGGCCTGGGGCGCGCTGCTGGTGTTCATCTCCACCATCACCTACGCGCTGTATCTGTTTTACAGCGGCGAATTCGTGCAGCGCCTGGGTTCGCTGCGGCTGGTGGGACTGGCCAGCAGCTTCGCCTGCGTGTGCTGCATCGCCCAATTCGCGCTGCTGCGCCCACTGGCGGCGGCGCAGGTCGCCCCCGAGGTGCTCTGGCTGTCGGCGCTCAACGCCACGCTGTGCACCGTGGTGCCGGTGCTGATCGTGATGATGGCGGTGGAACGCATCGGCTCCAGCCTGGCCTCGCAGGTGGGCATGATCGGGCCGCTGTCCACCATCGGGATGAGCATCGTCCTGCTGGACGAACCGTTCACGCCCTGGCTGGCCGCCGGCACGGTGCTGGTGGTGCTGGGCATCGCCATGTTTGGCCGCGCGGGGCGGTAACCGTCATTGAATCAACTTCACGGAGCAACGACACCTATGGATCTGGGTATTGCGGGCACATGGGCGCTGGTGTGCGGCGCCAGCAAGGGTTTGGGGCTGGGTTGCGCCGAGGCGCTGGCGCGCGAAGGCGTGAACGTGGTCATGGTGGCGCGTGGCCAGGAGGCGCTGCACGCGGCGGCAGACCGCTTGCGCGCCGAAGCGGGCGTGCGGATCGTCGCGGTAGCCGCCGACATCACCACGCCCGCCGGGCGGGCGGCGGCGTTCGCGGCGCGGCGGGAGCTCGACATCATGGTCACCAACGCCGGCGGCCCGCCCACGGGCGATTTCCGCGACTGGGAACGCGAGGCCTGGATCCGGGCCGTGGACGCCAACATGCTCACCCCCATCGAGCTGATCAAGGCCAGCATCGACGGCATGATGGCGCGCGGCTTCGGGCGCATCGTCAACATCACCTCCAGCGCGGTGAAGGCGCCGATCGACATCCTGGGCCTGTCCAACGGCGCCCGCTCCGGGCTGACCGGCTTCGTCGCCGGCCTGGCGCGCAACCCGGACATCGCGGCCCGGGGCGTGACCATCAACAACCTGTTGCCCGGCAAATTCGACACCGACCGCCTGGCCGCCACCATCCAGGGCGCGGCGCACAAGTCCGGCAAGCCCGTCGAGGCCGTCCGCGCCGCGCAGCAGGCGCAGATTCCCGCCCGGCGCTTCGGCACGCCGCAGGAGTTCGGCGCCGTCTGCGCGTTCCTGTGCGGCCGGCAGGCCGGCTACCTGACCGGACAGAACATCCTGCTCGACGGGGGAAATTTTCCCGGGGCGTTTTGAGGCGCCCTGGCCGGCGCATCGCCCACGCTTGCGGACGAATTTGAGGCGCGTATCGTTACAAGATACGATGCGGCATGATCATCGGGTTCCGACACAAGGGACTGGAAACCTTTTACCGCACTAGCGCGACCAAGGGCATTCAAGCCGCGCATGCGCAGAAGCTCAAAAGAATTCTGGTCACGCTGGACGTGGCCAGCGCGCCTCACGACATCGACTGGCCGGGCCTGCGCCCGCTCAAAGGCGGCCTGAAGGGCCATTGGTCGGTGTGGGTGAGCGGCAATTGGCGCGTCACCTTCCGGTTTGTCGGGGCCGAGGTTGAACTGGTCGATTACCAGGACTGCCACTGACAAGAAATACCATCATGATCCATGACCACCCCCATCCGGGCGAAATCATCCGCGAAGAAATCTTCGCTCCGCTCGGCCTGTCCGTGACCGAGGCCGCCAACCGCCTGGCGATGTCCCGCGTCGCGCTGTCGCGGGTGCTCAACGGCAAGGCGGGCATCAGCCCCGATCTGGCCGTGCGGCTTGAAAAAGCCGGCGTGAGCACGGCGCGCTTCTGGATCGGTCTCCAGGCCAACTACGACCTGTGGCGCGCGTTGCAGCACGAACAGCCGCCGGTGCGCGCCTTGCAGGAAACCGCCGTCACCGCATAAGAGCGCCGCTGGGCGGCGCGCCCGCTACCGCCCCGCTCACCCCCACGCCTCCCTCACTGCCACCCATAGCGACGCACGTACAGCCCCTTCATGGCCTGGGTCAGGCCCATGTAGGCCAGCAGAATCAGCGGCAGGAACACGTAGTACAGCGGCGGCAGGGCTTGCAGCTTGAAGTAGTGCGCCAGCGGCCCCGCCGGCAGGAGGATGCCGATTACCATGATGAGCCCGGTCATCACCAGCAGCGGCACCGCCGCCCGGCTCTGGACGAACGGGAGCTTGGGCGTGCGGATCATGTGCACGATCAGGGTCTGCGTCAGCAGGCCGACGGTGAACCAGCCGGACTGGAACAGGCTCTGCCGCTCCAGCGTGTTGGCACCGAAAATGAACCACATCATCAGGTAGGTGAGGATGTCGAACACCGAGCTGATCGGACCGAAGAACAGCATGAAGCGGCCAATGTCGCCCGGCTGCCAGCGCTGCGGCTGCTTGAGCAGTTCCTCGTCCACGCGGTCGAACGGGATGGCGATCTGCGAGATGTCGTACAGCAGGTTCTGCGTCAGCAACTGGATCGGCAGCATCGGCAAGAACGGGATGAAGGCCGAGGCCACCAGCACCGAGAACACGTTGCCGAAGTTGGAGCTGGCCGTCATCTTGATGTACTTGAGCATGTTGGCGAAGGTGGTGCGCCCTTCCAGCACGCCCTCCTCCAGCACCATCAGACTCTTTTCCAGCAGGATGATGTCCGCCGCTTCCTTGGCGATATCGACCGCCGTGTCCACCGAGATGCCGATGTCGGCGGCGCGCAGCGCCGGGGCGTCGTTGATGCCGTCGCCCATGAAGCCGACCACGTGGCCACCCAGCTTGAGCTGGCGCACGATGCGTTCCTTGTGCGCCGGCGTGAGCTTGGCGAACACGTTGTGGCGCTCCACCGCCTCGGCCAGCGCGGCGTCGCTCATGCGCTCGATGTCGCCGCCCAGCAGCACGCCGCTTTCCTCCAGTCCGACCTCGCGGCAGATCTTGGCGGTGACCAGTTCGTTGTCGCCGGTCAGCACCTTCACCGTCACGCCATGCTCGGCCAGCGCCTGCAGCGCCGGGGCGGTGGATTCCTTGGGCGGGTCGAGGAAGGCGACGTAGCCGATCAGGGTCAGCTCGCGCTCGTCGGCCTGGCCGTAGGTTTCCTGCACCGGCGGCAGTTCCTTGGCGGCCACGGCGACCACGCGCAGGCCTTCTTCGTTGAGGTCGGCGGTAACTTGGCGGATGCGCGCCAGCAGCTCGGACGTCAGCGGCTCGGACGCCTCGCCGTGGCGCACCTGGGCGCACACCGCAAGAATTTCCTCCACCGCGCCCTTGGTGATGATGAGGTGGTGCTCGTCGTGCTCGGCCACCACCACCGACATGCGGCGGCGGGTGAAGTCGAACGGGATTTCGTCGATCTTGCGGAAGTTGCGGGTCGGCTCCAGCTCGCGGTGCACCTCAGCGTGCTCCAGCACCGCCACGTCCAGCAGGTTCTTCAGCCCGGTCTGGTAGTAGCTGTTGAGGTAGGCCATCTCCAGCACGTCGTCGGATTCCTCGCCCCACACGTCGACGTGCCGCGCCAGGAAAATCTTGTCCTGGGTGAGCGTGCCGGTCTTGTCGGTGCACAGCACGTCCATGGCGCCGAAGTTCTGGATCGCGTCCAGTCGCTTGACGATGACCTTCTTGCGCGACAGGAACACCGCCCCCTTGGCCAGCGTGGAGGTGACGATCATCGGCAGCATTTCGGGCGTCAGGCCGACGGCGATCGACAACGCGAACAGCAGCGCCTCCATCCAGTCGCGCTTGGTGACGCCGTTGATGAACAGCACCAACGGCGCCATCACGAACATGAAGCGGATCATCAGCTAACTGACTTTGTTGACGCCCGACTGAAACGAGGTCGGCGTGCGGTCGGTGGCGGTGACGCGGCTGGCCAGCGCGCCGAAGTAGGTGGCGTTGCCGGTGGTCAGCACCACCGCCGTGGCCGAGCCGGACACCACGTTGGTGCCCATGAACAGGATGTTGTCCAGCTCCAGCGGGTTGATGGCGCTGGCGTCGCGCTGGACGGCGAATTTTTCCACCGGCATGGACTCGCCAGTCATCGCCGATTGCGCCACGAACAGGTCCTTGGCGCTGAGCACGCGGCAATCGGCGGGGATCATGTCGCCCGCCGAGAGCACAATGACGTCGCCGGGCACCAGCAGCTTGATCGGCAGCTCGACGCGCTGCGCCGGCTTGACGTGGATGCGCGCGCCGTAGTACTGCTGGAACACCGGCGCTGCGTCCTCCGACACATCGCGGCGGTAGACGGTGGCGGTGTTGCTGACCATCGCCTTCAGCGCGTCGGCGGCCTTGTTGGCCTTGGCCTCCTGCCAGAAGCGCAGCAGCGTGGACAACACCACCATGGTGCCGATGACGGCGGTGGCCTGCAGGTCATCGGTGACGAAGGAGATCACCGCCAGCAGCGTCAGCAGCAGGTTGAACGGGTTGCGAAACGACAGCCACAGGTGCATCCACCAGGGCAGCGGCTTTTCGTGCTCCACCTCGTTCAAGCCGACGCGCTGGCGCACGGCGTCGGCCTGCGTCTCGCTCAAGCCATCGTGGTGGCTTTCGAGTTGATCAAGCAGCGCCTGGGGCTCGGCGGTGGCGGCGGAGACGATGCTCCGGCTCAGGCCGGCGGGCACCTCCCGGCTGACGCTGGTGCGCGTCAGCGAGTCCAGCACGGTCAGGCGGCGAAAGTGCCGGGTCACGCGGTGCGCGCGCAGAAAGCCCGCGAACACCTCTTTGAGCAGCGTGAAATTCATTGTTTTCTCCCCGTGCGCGTCAGCGAGTCCAGCACGGTCAGGCGGCGAGAGTGCCGGGGGGCGCGCAGCAAGCTCGCAAACACCTCTTTCAGCAGCGTGAAGTTCATTTTTTCTCCCATCTCGGGGCCCGCCACGCACAGCTCAAGCGTGCTCAGGCCCGCCAGCGCGCAGCCGCCAACGCGGTTGCATGCACATCACGATTACATGGGAAGCTAAAAGGGCCGCCTGAAAACCAGCCGCCCGATGCCGCTACCCGCCAGATTGGCAAGGCAGCGGCGAGATGAGAGACTCGCTAGCGCCTTGCGGGGGTTAAGTCGATCCAGGATCGACAACTGGGACTGTCCACAAGGAAAACTTCGGAGTTGAAACGGGCGCGATTGTAGTCTCAGTGCGCCCCGGCCCCGGCGTCTGCATCGCCGCCATGGGGACGCTTGGCGATCCACACCAGGCCGATCAGCACCAGGAACAGCACCGACGAGCCGTAGAAGATTTCCTCCACGGACAGCATGAACGCCTGCTGCGTGAGCAGGTTGTTGACCATGTCCAGCGACTGCGACTGCGTCAGCCCGCCGGCTTGCAGGCCGTTGAGCGCCTGCATGGCGACCGGGTTGCCGAGGTTGATGGATTCGCTCAGGTGCGCGTGGTGCATCGCGCTGCGGTGCTCCCACAGCGTGGTGCTGATCGAGGTACCCATGGCACCGGCGGTGATGCGCATGAAGTTCGACAGCCCCGAGGCCGCCGGCAGCCGCGCCGGCTCGATGCCCGACAGCGTGATCATCACCAGCGGCACGAAGAAGGTCGCCGTCGCCACGCCCTGGACGATGGTGGGGATCATGATGGTGCCGAAGTCGGTCTGCGTGTTGAAGTTCGAGCGCATCCACAGCACCAGGGCGAACACGATGAAGGAAAAGCTGGTGAAGCGCCGCGGATCGACCCGGTGCACCGTCAGCCCCACCAGCGGCGACAGCACGATGGCCAGGAGGCCAACCGGTGCCATGACCATGCCGGCCCGCGTGGCGGTGTAGCCCATGTACTGCTGCAACCACAGCGGCAGCAGCACCACGTTGCCGAAGAACAGGCTGTAGGCCACCGCCGTAACCACCGAACCCGACCAGAAGTTGCGCCGCCTGAACAGCGACAAATCCACCACCGGGTGTTCCTCGGTCAGCTCCCAGGCCAGGAAGAAAGCCAGGCCCACCACCGCCACCACGGCGAAAGCGACGATCAGCGGCGAGGCGAACCAGTCCAGCTCCTTGCCCTTGTCGAGCATGAGTTGCAGCGCGCCGACCCAGATCACCAGCAGCGCCAGACCGACGGCGTCGATCGGCAGCTTGTGCGTCACCGATTCGCGCTTGTGGTACACGCTCCAGATCGCCACGGCGGCGATCAGGCCCACCGGCACGTTGATGAAAAAGATCCACGACCAGGAGATGTTGTCGGTGATCCAGCCGCCCAGCAGCGGCCCGGTGACCGGCGCCACCAGCGTGGTCATGGACCACATGGCCATCGCCAGCCCGGACTTGGCGCGCGGGTAGCTGGCCAGCAGCAGGGTCTGCGACAGCGGAATCATCGGCCCGGCGACGAAGCCCTGCAGCGCGCGGAAGGCGATCAGCGTCGTCATGTTGGGCGCCAGACCGCACAGCCAGGAGGCCAGCACGAACAGCAGCACGCTGGCCATGAACAGGCGCACCTGGCCGACGCGCTGCGTCAGCCAACCGGTCAGCGGCACGGCGATGGCGTTGGCCACCGCGAAGCTGGTGATGACCCAGGTGCCCTGCACCGGGCTGACGCCCAGGTCACCCGAAATGGCGGGCAGCGAGACGTTGGCGATGGAGGTGTCGAGCACGTTCATGAACGTCGCGCTCGACAGCGCCAGGGTGCCCAGCACCCGCGTGCTCCCGGTCAGCGGCGGGTAGGTGATCTGGGCTGGGGCAGCGCTCATGGCTGGGGGCCTTCTTCAAAACTTGGAATTTTTTGGGTTCGATCGTGCAATTTTTCGCGCCGCGGGCCCCCACCCTACCCTCCCCCAGAGGGGGAGGGGGCTTGGCTCCTTCCCCCTTTGGGGGAAGGCTGGGATGGGAGCCGACGCGCGAGCACGGTCATTTTTGAAGGCGCGCGCCCAGGTTGCGCTCGATGATCTTGCCCACCAGGGCGTCGGCGCCGCTGTCGGCGGCGGCGAACACGCTGGTCTGCGCCAGCGGCGCGGTGCGCGGGGCCGAAGCCAGGCTGGGGCCGCTCAGGTCGGCCACGTCCACCCGCGCCTGCATCGACAGGCCGACGCGCAGCGGGTGTTCCTTGATCTGCGCCGGATCGAGCGCGATGCGCACCGGCAGGCGCTGCACCACCTTGATCCAGTTGCCGGTGGCGTTCTGCGCCGGCAGCAGCGCGGAAGCGGCGCCGGTGGACATGCCCAGCCCGACCACCTTGCCGCGGTATTCGATCTTGCCACCGTACATGTCGGCGGTGAGCGTGACCGGCTGGCCGACGCGGATGCTGCGCAACTGGTTTTCCTTGAAATTGGCGTCCACCCAGAGCTGCTCCAGCGGCACCAGCGTCATCAGCGGCGCGCCGGGGGCCACGCGCTGGCCCAGTTGCACGCTGCGCTTGCTGACGTAGCCCGACACCGGCGCCGGCAGTTCGGTACGGTGCGCGGCCAGCCAGGCTTCGCGCAGCTTGGCGGCGGCGGCCTGCACGCTGGGGTGGCGCTCCACCGAGGTGCCGTCGGTCAGCGCCTGGTTGCTGGCCAGTTGCGCGCGCGCGGTGACCACCGCGGCCTGGGCGGCCTCGAGCGCGCTCTGCGCCGCCTCGACCTGGTCGCGCGCGTGCGCCAGTTCCTCGCCCGACACCGCGCCGCCGCCTTCCAGCGCCTGGCGCCGCGTCAGGTCCTGCTGGGCGGTGACGAGCTGGGTGTGCGCCTTGGCCACGTCGGCCTCGCGCAGCTTGATCTGCGCCTGCAGCGAGGCGTTGTTGACGTACAGCGTGCGCACCTGGCGCACCGCCTGGCCCAGCGCCGCCTCGGCCTGCGCCAGCGCCACGCTGGTGTCGGCGGGGTCGAGCCGCACCAGCGGCTGGCCGGCCTGCACGGGATCGGTCTCGTCGGCGAAGATGGCCGTCACCGTGCCGCCCACCTGCGGGGTGATCTGGATCACGTTGCCCTGCACGTAGGCGTTGTCGGTGTCCTCGAAGTGACTGAGCACGAAATAGTCGTACAGCAACCAGCAGAGCGCCAGCACCACCACCACGGCGGCCACGCCGCCCAGGGCGCGCTTGCGCTTGGGGTTCATGCGCGGCGAGGGCGGCGTGTCTTCGACGATGATGCCGTCGTTCGGAGCGGAAGTGGATTCAGCCATGATGGGGGTCGATCAATCAATCTCGGGGTAAGGGGAGTGTCGTGCGTGCTTTCAGCGCGGCTCGGCGGCGGCTTGTTCGGACGACCCGGCGGGCGGGCGCAGCGCCGGCGCGGGCTGCCAGCCGCCGCCCAGCGCCTGCGCCAGGCCAGCTTGCGCCAGCAATTCCTGCGCCTGCAAATCCGTCACCTGACGGCGCTGCATCAAGACCGCGCTTTCGGCGAACAGCACGTTCAGGTAGGTGCCCAGCCCGGCGTTGTAGCGTTGCTGAGCAATCGAATAAGCGCCCTCGGCGGCGGTCAGCGCCTGCGTCTGCTGCACGTGCTGGGTGACCAGGCTTTTCATGGCCTGCGCCTGATCGGCCACTTCGCGCATGGCCTCAATCACGGTGGCGTTGTAGGTTTCAACGGCGGCATCCAGGTCGGCGTTCTGGCCGCGCAGGTTGGCGCGCAGCTTGCCGGCCTCGAAGATCGGCAGCGTGATCGCCGGGCCGGCGCTCCACTCCAGGCTGCCGCTCTTGAGCCAGTTGCTGAAACCCAGCGACTGCAAGCCGACGGCGGCCACCAGGTTGATGTTGGGGTAGAACGCCGCTTCGGCCACCTTGACCTGGCCGCGCGCCGCTTCCACGCGCCAGCGCGCGGCCACGATGTCGGCGCGCCGTCCCAGCCAGTCGGCCGAAAGCTGCGTCGGCAGCGCCAGCGCGCTGAAGTTGGCCAGATGCGGCGCGGCCAGATCCTCGGGCAGGCGCGGCAGCCCCAGCAGCGCCGCCAGCGCGTTGCGCGCCGCGTCGGCCTGCTGCGTCAGCGCGGTGATCTGCGCGCGCGAGTCGGCGCGGTTGGTCTCGTTCTGGCGCACTTCCATCTGGGTGTCCAGCCCGGCCCGCACGCGGTCGTGCACCAGTTGCAGCATCTGCTGGCGCTGCGCCAGCGTGCGCTCGGCTACCAGGCGCTGGTCTTCCACCCGCGCCCACTGCACATAGGCGCGCACCACGTTGGTGGCCAGCAGCACGCGCGCGGCGTCCTGTTCGGCCTCGGCGGCGCGCGCCTGCCCCACGGCGGCGGCGATGGCGCCCGCGTGCTTGCCGAAGAAGTCCAGCTCCCAATGCGCGTTGGCTTGCAGCGTGCCGAAGTTGAACTGGCTGCCGCCGTAGGGCGGCGGGTAGATGTAGTTTTCAGGAAAGCGCAGGCGCTGCGCGTCCAGCTCGCCGTCCACCTGTGGCCAGTCGTCGGCGCGCGTCATGGTGATCACGCTTTGCGCCTTCACCACCCGCGCCGCCGCCGCGCGCAGGCTGGGGTTGTCGGCCAGCGCCTGGGTCACCAACTGGTCGAGCTGCGCATCGCCAAACGCCTTCCACCAATCCACGGCGGGCGCCAGGGCCTGCTCCGGCGCGGCGGCGTCCGCCGGCGCCTCGGCCAGGCCCAGCGCGGCGGCATCGCGCAATTGCGCGCGGCCGTGGATGCCCTGGGTGTCGGCGCAAGCGGCCAGCAGCGCGGCGCACAGCGCCGCCGCCGTGGCGCGCGCCAGCCGGCCCGCGGGCGCTTGCGTGGAGGAATGTGTCATGTTGGAAAGTTTCCGTTGTTTTTGAGGCTCAAGCGCTCGGCATCCTCGGCCAGCCGCGTGAGCAAATGCTGCAATTGCTGCCATTCCTGGAGACTGAAGCCGGCCAGCGCGTGGTTGTACACCTGACTGAGCACCTGCGGCACACGCGCGGCGGCGGCGTGGCCCTCGGGCGTCAGTTCGATCCGCACCACGCGCCGGTCCGACGCGCAGTGCACGCGGCGGCACAGTCCTTTTTTCTCGATGCGGTCCAGCAGGCGCGTCATGGCCCCGGTATCGATCCGGCAGGCACGCGCCAGCCCCACCACCGTGTTGGCTTCTCCCTGGTGCACCTTGTGCAGCAGCGCCCATTGCGGCGCCGTGGGGCCCCCCAGGTCGGTCGCTTCGGTGACCAGTTGCGCCAGCGCCAGTTCCGCCCGGCGCAGCATCGGCAGCAGGCCGCGCTGCTCCTGAATCAGCGCGGGCCGGTAATACGCCGCCTGTGGCGCGCGCGCACCAACCGGTTCCATTTCGGAGCCGTTGGCGCACGCGGATGCGGCAGCGTTGACAGCAGCGTGAGACATGACCGGAGGGAATCGAGGGCGCGGAGCGCGGGAACGACACAGGAAGGCAGAATATTCTATTTTATTTGCCCATGCAATGATTGCATAGGCAATGATTGCATGGGCACATAACCAGTGTGGGCTTTCAGCCGCCCAGCGCCCGCACCACCTCGGGCGGCGCCTGCACCAGTTCAATCAGCACGCCCTCGCCGGCAATCGGGAACTCGTCGTTCGCCTTGGGGTGCAAAAAGGTGATGTCGTAGCCCGCCGCGCCCCGGCGGATACCGCCCGGCGCAAAGCGCACGCCCTGCGCGGTGAGCCATTCGACTGCTTTGGGCAGGTCGTCGATCCACAGGCCGATGTGGTTGAGCGGCGTGGCGTGCACGGCGGGTTTCTTGTCGGGGTCGAGCGGCTGCATCAGGTCCACCTCGACCTTGTACGGGCCGTGGCCCATGGCGCAGATGTCCTCGTCCACGTTCTCGCGCTCGCTGCGGAAAGTGCCGGTTTTTTCAAGTCCCAGCATGTCCACCCACAGGGTTTGCAGCTTGAGTTTGTCGGCGCCGCCGATGGCGACCTGCTGGATACCGAGGACTTTGAAGGGACGGGTCATGGCGAAGTGCTCCGAAACGGGTTGTTGACACGAAAAATCTGATCCGACGCCACGCGCCGCAGCGCGCGCCCACAGCCAGAGCGGCCGTGCAGTCATTCAGACTCTATTGTGCAGACGTCAGGGCGCCCGCAGACGCTGGCTGAGGCGGCGCCCCAGGCGAATCATCGGCTGCTCCACCCAGCGCACCAATGCCGCGCACAGCGCCAGCAGGCCCGCCAGGGCCAGCAACGGCGCCAAGGCGGCAGGCAGTCCCGCGCGCAGCGCGCCGTCACGCAGCGCGTCGAACACCCAGGAGTGAAGCAGGTAGACAGCGTAGGTCAGTTCGGACAGCCACAGCACCCAGCCTGGTGCCGGCAAATGCCGGCGCAAAGCCCACAGCAGCAGAAACAACGCCAGCGCCAGCAGCGCGAAATGGGCGTGGAGCCAGTTCGGCTGCCACTGCCGCAGGCCCAGGTAGTGCAGAGCGAGCACCGCCGCGCCCAGTGCCGCCACGACGCCCGGCCGGACCGTCCCGCGCTCGCCCAACTGGATCGCCGAACCCAGCAGCAGGCAAGGAAAGTACACGCTGAAGTAGCCGCGCGTCCAGTCGGTGTGCGTCGGCCAGGGACCGAAGGCCCACAGCGCGGCGGCCAGCGCCGCGTACACCCACGGCAGACTCGCACCGCCGCGCCAGCCCGTCAGGCCGGTCACTCTCAGCGCGGCCATCAACAAGTAAAAACTCAGTTCCAGGCGCAGCGTCCATTCCACCCCGCCCAGGGCGTAGGGCGCGCCCGCCCAGTCACCCAGCAGGCTGATCTGCCACAACAGCGTTGCCGCACCGGGCGCCTTGCCCGCGGCGTGCAGCAGCGCGAATTCGGCCAGCGCGGCCACCAGATACAGCGGATAGATGCGAAACGCCCGCCGCGCCAGAAACTCCGCCGTGCGCTCGCGTTGCAGCACGTGGGTGATGATGTAGCCCGACACCAGGAAGAACACCAGCACGCCGACGCCACCCGCGCGCACCCACGGCCACGCCAGACGCGCCGGCCAGTACCAGGGCGATTGCGGCGCCGCCATGGCGGCTTGCAGGGGCTCCCAGAACTTGTGCCCCACCAGCACGCTGCCGAAGGCAAAAATGCGCAGGTAGTCCAGAAACACTTGGCGGCGTTCCCGGCTCGCACTTGCGCCCGTGGAGTATCGGTCGTGGAGCATGGATCGGAGAATTATGGCCATGCCAAGGGAGGCTCCTGCGGCATGGCCCCATCCTCGGCCAAAATACGGTCCCGTCCCGACCGTGGGGCGACAATGCGCCAGCCGTCTTCGGCAGTCATTTCAGAAACAGGAGCGAACCGCCATGCTTTACAAGTTCAAGTCCCAGGCCGCCGCCGAAGTCATCATGCTGCAGCCCGACGCCGAGACCCTGCTGAAAATCATCGGCAAGCCGCCGGGCGCGCAGGGCATCGTCACGGTGCAGCAGATTCCCGGCGCCGTGAACGCGTTGCGCCAGGCCATTGCGGCGCAAAAGGAGCAGGCCAACGCCCCCAAGGCCGAGGCCGACCCGCAAGAAAACGAGCGCGACGACGGCGTGTCCCTGGACCGCCGCGCCGCCCCGTTCATCGCCCTGCTGGAGCACAGCGCGGCGGCGGGCAAGGACGTGGTCTGGGGCGTTTGAGCGCTGCTCCTGGATAAACCTCTGGAACGGCAGGCTGCCATGCCTGCCACTATTGCCGTGTCCGAATCTCCAAAATTTCGCCGCGCCCCGCGCCCCGCCGTCGCCGACGCGCCCGCCAGCACCGATGCCGTGCGGCTGAACAAGCGCCTGGCCGATCTGGGCCTGTGCTCGCGCCGCGAGGCCGACGAGTGGATCGAGCGCGGCTGGGTGCGCGTGAATGGACAGGTCGGCGTGACAGGCCAGAAGGTGTCGCCTCAGGACCGCGTCAGCGTGGACCGCCAGGCCGACGCCGAGCAGGCGCGGCGCGTCACCATCCTGCTGCACAAGCCGGTGGGCTACGTCAGCGGCCAGGCCGAGGACGGCCACCGGCCCGCCGTGACGCTGATTGACGCGCGCAGCCACTGGCGCGGCGACGCGTCGCGCACCCGCTTCGCGCCCACGCAACTGCGCGGTCTGGCGCCCGCCGGGCGGCTGGACATCGACTCCGTCGGCCTGCTGGTGCTGACCCAGGATGGACGCGTGGCGCGCCAGTTGATCGGCGAGGATTCCGACATCGACAAGGAATACCTGGTGCGCGTGGCCTATGGCGAGGTCACCACCGACGTGCAGGCCGCGCTGCCGCCCGCCGCGCTGGCGCGGCTGCGCCACGGCCTGAGCCTGGACGGCCAGCCGCTCAAGCCGGCGCAGGTGGACTGGCAAAACCCCGAGCAACTGCGCTTCGTGCTGCGCGAAGGCAAGAAGCGCCAGATCCGCCGCATGTGCGAACTGGTGGGCCTGAAGGTGACGGGCTTGAAGCGCATCCGCATCGGCCGCGTCGCGCTGGGGCCATTGCCCGTCGGCCAATGGCGGTATCTGGGCGAAGGCGAATCGTTTTGATGTCGGTGGGCGTCGCTTAATAGGAACCGTTCGGGCTGAGCCCGTCGAAGCCTCGCGCTGACCAACGACCAAGCTCAGGCTGAACGGTTTTTCGAATGCCGCGCTACTGCCCTTGAATTGCCAGCAGCCAGCCGCACCTGCTTCTTTTCGTTCGTCCCCAGTCCCCCCAAAACCATGAGCACCCAAAAACACGCTTTCCAAGCCGAGGTCGCGCAACTGCTGCACCTGGTCACCCACTCGCTGTATTCCAACAAGGAAATCTTCTTGCGCGAGCTGATTTCCAACGCCTCCGACGCCTGCGACAAGCTGCGCTTCGAGGCGCTGGCCGATCCGGCGCTGTACGGCGAGCAGCCGGCGCTGGAAATCCGCATCGCCTTCGACAAGGACGCCCGCACCCTGACCGTGACCGACACCGGCATCGGCATGAGCGAGGCCGAGGCCATCGCCCATCTGGGCACCATCGCCAAGAGCGGCACGCGCGAGTTCATGAACAAGCTGTCGGGCGACCAGAAGGCCGACGCGCAGCTCATCGGCCAGTTCGGCGTCGGCTTTTACTCCGGCTTCATCGTGGCCGACCGCATCAGCGTCGAATCGCGCCGCGCCGGCCTGCCGCCCGAGGCCGGCGTGCGCTGGACCAGCACGGGCGCGGGCGACTTCGATGTCGAGGCCCTCACCCGCGCCGAACGCGGCACCAGCGTGATCCTGCACCTGCGCGAGGACGCGCTGGCGTTTGCCGACGGCTGGCGCATCCGCGAGCTGGTGGGCAAGTATTCCGACCACATCGCCCTGCCGATCAAGATGGAAGGCGAGAAGTGGGAAGACGGCAAGGAAGAAGGCCAGAGCGGGCGCATGGTCAAGACCGGCGAGTGGGAAACCGTCAATCAGGCCACGGCCCTGTGGACGCGGCCCAAGAAGGACGTGACTGACGAGCAGTACACCCAGTTCTACGAACAGCTCGCTCACGACTGGCAGCCGCCGTTGGCCTGGACGCACAACCGCGTCGAGGGCAGCACCGAGTACACGCAGCTGCTCTACATCCCCAGCCACGCGCCCATGGACCTGTGGGAGCGCGAGCACAAGGCCGGC
>Ga0123354_10002697_pt1 | contig 23787 bp, 22 predicted proteins | sample TergutLab28metaG_2_FD_97872 | JGI IMG/M metagenome (GOLD analysis project Ga0123354, IMG submission 97872) | Labiotermes labralis P4 segment gut microbial communities from Petit-Saut dam, French Guiana - Lab288 P4 | ecosystem: Host-associated > Arthropoda: Insects > Digestive system > Gut ... | reverse complement strand
TACGGAAAGTACTGCAATGTGAAGCTTGAAGCCTGAGCGGTGGGGATCACCGCTGGTTCAAGAGAAGTACCAGGAAGAAATGCCTGTGACAGGAGACATACATATTGTATAACAATAATAATAATAAAGAAAAGAATCAAGTGTATCAAGATTTACTCTTCTGGGATGTAGTTACCCATCTATCAGACTACATGGTTGTCGCATCACAAAAGACGAGGATAGTAACTGTGATATTATTCACTGTTAGGACTTTCAAATGTCATGCTCAAGTGTTTCTTCAACACAAAGAAATATGTACATGTAATGGTGAACAGTAAACTTGTCATAATCCCATAAAGGCTTATAGGCAAAAAGGGAATAGAAGTTACATAATATAGTAAAACTAACAAAATGCGAAACAATGAAATAGTTTTTATATGCAGTACCCTCCTACGTGTTTCAGCTGCAGGCATCCTCACAGATGTCTCCCTGAAAATGGCTGCAGCCGAAATGTGAAGGAGGGTAATGCATATAAAAACTATTAGTGCACATTTTGATGATTCTATTATTATATATAGAAGATAAAATGGAGACTGTATCAAAGAAAATTGAAATGTCATTCAAATATTCCCACTGCCTCCAAAAGCAGTCTGTTATAAAACATTAACTTAGAAAAATAAAATAGGAGAACATTAAAATAAATAAATTAAAAACCCCAGAAGATAAACATGGACCATTAAGCTCTGCTTCAACCAAAAGATTTTTAATTCAGTTACCACCACATGCCTCAAAACAACAAACAAAAATGCAACTTGCGAAATCTGAAAAGCAACAAAGCAATACTTCAAAGATTACAAAGGACGTGGAAGTTCCACACCATAAATACAATGGAAAGTGTCTGTGATGAATAAGCTCAGTTACTAAGTTTCAAATTTTTGCCAAGTACATGAATTAGAAAAACTGAAATAATTAAACATGTAGGAAATCACTGAAGCTGTTATCTTAAAAAGTTTTTGATTTAATGTAACCAATTTATTTACCAAGTGTGAAAAGAGAAAGTTAACAGTACAAGGTACTACAGTGAGTATTCCACACCATGTAGCTCTGAAACTAACACATGTTATGAATAAACCATATTTAAAAGGAGAAGCATTGAACATCCACTTGTATTCCTCATCAAAAAAGAAATTGATTGTAGAAGTAAAAGTCACACGTTTTCCTAATGTTCCTGAAAATTTTATAATAATTTCTAAAAATGAAAAATATTATAATTCTTGTCACTACTACCTTATTTACACTTCAGTCGAAATACTGTTCTCAATAAACACAAATTTAAATGATTCTTCATACCAGACACATAACTACTCTGATTAACAGGCCTGTTTTCAAATGATACTTGTTACAATACTTTGTACATCAGAGAACTCCATGAAATATAAGTAATGAACATTAATGAACTACGTAACTGCAAAGGCAATGATTATGTTATAAATAGTTTAACAGAGAAATGGTTTAGATAAGAAAATTATTGTGTCTAGCAAGCATATATATCAAACCAGCTCTCTTAAAGTGTAAACAAATACGTCTTAATAGACATTCTTCATAATTGCACAGTTCTCATTACAACTATTGTTGAAGTATTTTTAAAAATACTTAAAAACTGTAATAAGCAATAAACATACATATCAGATCATACATTATTAAATACATAACATACAAAGCATGCACATGTCACATGCCATCACTCCATACCACAAATCTCAACATATGTTCCGTCGATATGCCAAAGAAAGCCAGATGCTTCAACTGATGGCTTATTAAATCCAAATCTGCCATTGTATTGCCACGTACAGCTTTCGAAAAGCATCTCCAAGAATTATGATGACTATAGTTTCTTAAACATTACACATACTCAAAAGAAACAAAATACACAACAAATAAGGGTCAACTCAAAACTGTGTGCCAGGTGCCGAGCAGTGTGTTCCTCTACAAATGTGTTTCTGCAGTACCACAGATTTGTATATGAACAGTATTTCCCAGATATGAAGTTCCCTGATAGAAAATTTTCCCATGCAAGTTAGATTTCTGAAATCCTGCCAAAACTTTCAAAGCAACAATACAAATACTTACATTTTTCCCACTTATTAAGTTAAAGAGTAATAAGTTTCCCCAATTTAGAAGCTCATTTTCTTCTAATTTTTATAAAAAAAATTTCCCACTTATAACCAAAATTCATTTCTTCATGGATTAATAACAACATGGTCAATAAATATAGACAGACCACTTCACTGCTTGTGAACAACCTATCAACTGTTCATTCCCAGTTCAACAGATCATTTTACCCTTTTTAAGCATGCTGTTTGAAGTACAAGAAGAATGTGTTATGTGTGTGCATGGAGACGATTTCCACATTCCTGCCTGCCTGTACATCTGTGACCTGGTATCAGCACCCAAACCAACTGTCAGATTCATTAAATTTGGTATAGGAGTTATTTTGTTTGACTATAAGACAGTAAAAAGTAGATGTTTTTCTGGGTCATTTAGCAACACCTTCTGCTGCCTAACGTCCATAACACTGAACTGTAGCATGATTCAAGATAATGGGAATGACATGGAAGGAATGCCAAAATAAATCCCAGTCAGGATAGCCAACCTAAGCACTGGGATTTAAACCCAAGACTTGCCAAATACAAAACATGATTGCAGCATTTAAAAGTATATAAAAGAGTCCTTTAGAGCAGTGACTGGCCCTCCAGAATTAAAGTTGGTCATGGATTCAGCAAAATATTCTGACACTGACACAATCAGAGCTTTAGATCTGAAACAGAATATTAGTTATGTAACTCTAAAAAATCTGAGTGCAGCAAAACAAATTTCTGCACACTGCATAGCAACAGGCTTTCACAAAAACCTTCACAGGGCTGTGTATGTTATGACAATTACATTCACATTCACAATTATGTACAAAAGAGGCAAAGGAGTTTCACCTAGAAGATGTTAGTAATATTTACAAAGACATTCTCAACATACTTCGCAAAATTCTGTGTACTTACCCTAAGGGCCGATAACAGAACAGTCACAGCCTCCTTAATTTTTGGATGGAAAGTTTCATGAGTGAGCTCCTGGTACACATAAATTCCAAGGCTGGACAATGCAATGCAACGTGCTAGACCAGCTGGTTCACGCTTACCACACTTCAGCAATATGCTTAATATATGATCCTGATGGCATGACATACATTAATCAACATCTCAAAATATCATTCTGCAATGTTACAGCACATGTCAACATACCACTTCAAATACATACCAAATCACTTCAAATACAGTATCATTAAATAAGCTATGAATGTTCAGTCCCAGCTTATTTAATGATACTGTTTCAAATACAGAAGTTATATAGCACTGAATGAGACAGAAATATGACTGCTAATGTTGAATAAGCAACTGTACACATAAGATACTCTGATAACATACATTTAATCTTCATAATTGAAATGTTTAAAATAAATGTTTTGGATTAAAGCACAAAAGTGGATTAAATAAAATTAACCTAATATTTATGTTTCCAATATAAGCGTTTTCCCCCCTAAAACAAACGTTCATGGAAAACCTTCTTATGCTGGGAAAACTGACTGACTGACAGGATTCCTGATTTGATCAACTGAACAATATTTGGTGAGGAGTACAGAGCATTATGATTATGTAGTCTTTTCTACTCCCCTATTATCACATCCCTCTCAGGCCCAAATATCTTCCTCAGCACCCTACCATCAAACACCTTCAGTGTATGTTCCTCCCTCAATGTGAAATACCAAGCTTTCAGACCCATACAAAACAACACACAAAATTACAGTACTGTATCTCTTTATATTTTTGGATTGCAAACTAGAAGATAAAAGATTCTGCACCGAATGATAGCAAGCATTCCCTGACCTCAATCTGCTCTGTATTATGCAGCAAACACTGAAAATTTGGAATGAAATTCTGGGAACACAATTATCTCACCTTGGCATCAGAACATGGCATCATAGTGAACTCACTACTATTGGGCTGGAGAACAGGCATTTCGGCAAAAGTGTTTGGCAGGCACAGAAGGGCACCAAGTATAGACACTGCTTCTGTGCGAGGAGTCTGTAAACGCAGATGATAAAGTTCACAGAAACCTGTTTACAATTGCATTAATCATGCGGATACATATATGTATTCTTTACATTGTAGGCTTGCTAAGAGAAGAGACAAGGTTTGACATTGTTGTTATGACAGTCTTGCATGTCACACACTTAAACCCTACAGTCTGCAATAGGCAAAGATGAATTTTAAACAACCACTCATGTAACATCCCTACAATAGTCTTGCTCTACATTCCAAGTGTACAAAGTTCAGAGAAATATTAATTCCAGCTATACTAACTAGCTAATTCTATTGTGCATGGTATGTCTTGAGAAGTCAACAGTTTCTCAGCTGGTCACGACACTCTGCACCTTTTTCAATAAGAAATCAGAATTTTCTTAGCCACTAACTCCATGCAGCACAGTTTTTCTTGAGAAGCTAACAGGTTCTCAGCTGGTCAAGAAATTCTCTGAATTTTATGGAACTCCAAGGTTTACTACCACATTCACAAAAGCCCACCACCTATCCTTATCCTCAGCCACATCAATCCAGTCCATGACCCCCATCCCACTTCCTAAAGATCCATTTTAATATTATCCTCCCACCTAAGCCTGGGTCTTCCAAGTGGTCTCTTTCCCTCAGGTTTCTCCCACAAAATCCTGTATGCACCTCTCCTCTACATGCCCCTTCCATCTCATTTTTCTTGATTTTTATCACCTGAATAATATTGGGTGAGGAGTGCGTATCACTAATCTCCTCATTTTGTAGTTTTCTCCACTACCCTGTCACCTCATCCCTCTTAGGCCCAAATATTCTCCTCAAAACTTGATTCTCAAACATTCTCAGCTTATGTTCCTCCCTCAATGTGAGCAACCAAGTTTCACACCCATACAAAACAACAGGCAAAATTATAGTTCTACATATCTTAATATTTAAATTTTTTGAGAGCAACCTGGAAGACAAAAGATTCTGCACCGAATGATAGCAAACATCCTGACTTCAATCTGCTCTTAATTTCTTCCTGAATAGAATTTTGCTTTGTTAATGCTGTTCCCAAACATTTGAACTCTTCCACCCTTGCAAAGGAACAGTTATCAATCTTTATACTGTGACTTCGTCCTGCATTCTGATCTTGAGACATGACCATGTACTTAGTTTCATCAGCATTTACTTCTAGTCCAGTCTCCTTACTAGCCATTACCAAAGCTTCTGCATTTTCCTTTACAGTATGTATGCTTCCTCTTAATATATTAACATCATCAGCATAAACCAGAAGCTGATGTGCACCATTTAATTGCTAGCCATCCTGGTTTACATGAGCCCTCTTAATGGCGTACTCTAAAAGCAAGTTGAAAAGCAATGGAGACAGACTATCCCCTTGTTTCAAACCATTCCTAATAGAAAACTTTTCAGACAGATTCCTGCCTACCTGGACTCTTCTATACATTTCAGTCAGACACATTTTTATTAGCCTTATCGGTGTCACAGGGATACCAAACTCAATGAGAATATTATTCAATACCTCCCTCCTAACTGAGTCATAAACTTTCTTGAAGTCGATAAACAGCTGATGCACTGCTTCGTTTTATTCCCACCTTTTCTCAAGCATTTGACGAATGCAGAATATATGATCAGTAGTTGACCTGTTGTGTTGAAATCCACATGGATGATCCGCAATAATTTCTTCTGTGTATGGAGTTAACCTTGACAGCAGGATGTTGGATAAAATTTTGTACATAGTTGGCAAAAGTGATATATGCCCCTATGATTACTACAATCTGTTTTATCATCCTTCTTGTAGATAGGGAAAATGATCGAAACCTTCCACTCCTCAGGCAATTCCTCCTTATTGCAAACACAAATAATAAGTTCATGGATCTCAAAGCGAAATGTTCTACCCCCTGCTTTAATCAATTCTGCTGGAATTTGATCAATATCTTGTGATTTGTGACTTTTTAGCTCTTCAATAGCCATATCAACCTCCAAGGCACTTGGCTCAGGCCCGAGTAGTTCTGCTGTGTGTATTTCTGTCTGCCTAACATCATTAACCCCATTTACATTCAAAAGCCAGGAGAAATAGTTCCTCCACCTAGCCACAATAGTGTTAGGAGTCTGCAACCAAATCACTCTTTTCATCCTTCACTATATTAGCTCTAGACTGGTAACCTGTCTTAAATTCATTAATGCCCCTTTACAAGTCTCTGATATTTTTTATTTTATTGTTAGTTTCAAGTTCATCAATTTTAGATTTCAGATACCCCTTTGTTTTGTTCCTGCAGTGTCTACAAGCTTCACATCTTACAGTGTTGAGATAATCTGCAGAGCTTTGGTTTGGATCCTGTAACCACTGCATTTCAGCCTGCCTCATCTGATCTAAAAAATGAAAATGTTCTTCACCATATCATGGTTTATGCTGCTTCAATTCATGCAGACACAGACTTTTTTTAGCTGAGATTTTAATATTCTCTTTAATGTTCTCCCAAGCCCTGTCCTCACAATCACTTAAGTTCTCCAAAGCTGCAAACCTGTTTGTAACCTCAATCTGATACTGTTTTCTAACCTCCAGCTCATTTAGCTTCCTCAGATTAAATCCTTCCCCATCAAACTTCTGTGCTGCTTGTTTACTTACTGCCAACCTTTCCCTAACTTTTGCAACCACCAGACAGTGATCAGATTTCAGTCAGCCTAACATCATTAACTCCATGTACATTCAATAGCTGACAGAAATGGTAATCTTAGTATCATACATTAAATGGATGGTACAGGACCCATGGCAAATAGAGATGGAAGCCCTTCCAAAGTAGATCTAATCTCTTAACTCTTAAAGACACAAATGACCATACTTTAGTTAGACCAGGCAAATTACAGTACTGTAGTCCTTCACAATACAAAATTCTGTGAATTCTGTTATGCATACAATAAAATCAACATATTTAAACTCACCCCACTCAGACTGGATGATGAAACAATGGTATTGGCTGCATGAATAAAGTCATACAGAAGCAATGTGTGTCCGGGTAACAAAAGTGAGAAGAACCGAGGTCCAGTGAACTGAATAAGTGTGTTGATCACAGCCTACACCAACAGACAAAACAAAGTCACATTCCCAGCTGGGTCTCTGTCAGGGGTGTCTATGTGAACACAAGGGTCTTTGAGTTGCTGTACAGAGATGAGAAACTTTTCATGTTCTTGAAGAACTTCTGCAAGCATGCTACATGGAGACCATCAATATCATGATCCCCTCCAGCAACATAAACAGTGAATATCCATATAGAAGCCACTGAAAACAGCAGAACTTGAACTGAAGGATAAAGATAAAATTCGTTAGTACAAAGAAAATGTTTCCTTAGCCAAAGTTAATGTTTCACATGTAGCCAACCCAGCCATGACATTCATGGCTCTAGCTGGATAACAAGTACACCTATGTCAGTGGTGACTCAAATATACCCATCCCAGCCTCGCTCATATCTACCATGAAGATGAAAGAAGCATATTCCTCTAAAAAGTTAGAAATTTCTCACACAATAATAATTTTGGACAGCATAAACTACCAGACATATTTCATAAACACAGCATTTCAAGCTTTACTCTGCACAGATCTTCAATCAAAATGTCTGTATAAAATACTCTGCAATTCACTTCAATTTACTGACAAAACAGGACGTCAGGATGTTAATTTTGTTGAGTACTTTTTATTTAAACACAGTCAGGTGTCTTTACAGCACCCTATATATCTTCCAGAACAGACCAAGTTCAATATAACTGCCACATAATGAATTACCAATACCCACAGATTGTAAAATTGTCAGAAATGTCTTCCAGTATTACAGGGTATTACCACATAGTCAGCAGAACTACCTATAAACCAAATATCCTATAAAAAAACCTTAAATCAATAAAGCATTACACCAAACCCACAAATTTGTTTGTTAACTCATAAGTATAATATTTCATTCTGATTTTGAAAATTACCTGCATGAAACAGATGTATGAAAAAAATCATAAAAGTTTCCTGCAAGCACATTTTCTATATACTGCACAACAGATAATTTATTCTAATGTTCATCAGTAGCATTTTACAGCCTTTAAAGTATCTCGTGTCACCCAAAATGGGCAACGCCCTACAGTAGTAAGAGTGTGATAGTGGATTAAATAACTGGCCTTCATGACCAGCATCAAATGATAACAAGAATAAACAAAATAAAACTATGCTTATTTTCTCTCAAAGACTGTAACTCAGTGACAACATACACAAATTTCTTAACAAATACCAAGGTTCTACCTAGCTTATGAAAGTTCTGTGAGATAATTCAAAGTAAAATTAAATTTATACACATGAATATCAATGAGAGGTACCCACCTGATCTGTCCCAACTAATCCTTGGTGCAGCACTTTGTAAAACTGTGTAAGGTGATCACGTGGCAGAGAAATATCCTGCGGTATAACAGTCATAGTGCACAGGAGTCTGTATGCACACAGTTTACCTTTCTGATAACTACTGGGAAGTGTAAGTGCCTGAAAGAGTTGACAAACAAGAAAACTAAGAACAAATTTATTAAAAGACCAACAAATGCACTTGGATTTATGAATGTAATTCTACCACACAGTAATCACAGACATATTTCGGCCACTCACGTAGCCATCTTCAAGATAGTGAGGACAAGAATAAAAATACAATTATAATGCGTCAAAATCACTCCACAGTTAAAAACCATACAGTACTTGGTTTTTTAACTGTGGAGTGACTCTGATGTATTATAATTGTACTTGTATTCTTGTTCTCACCACCCTGAAGATGGCTACATGAGTGGCCGAAACATGTCAGTCATTATTATGCAATAAAACTACACACATAATCCAAGAGTATTTGTTGGTCCTGTTAATAAGTTTTATTCATCTAATTAATGCACAGAACATGGAACATATAAAACGATGAACAAATTATTTAAAGAACTTAAAAGAGTGGCAACAGACAAGACAGGCAACAAAACCAGAAACAAACATGAAGAATGGGTAAATGCATCCTAGGGATGGCACAAAAGAGGTGTTTTAACTTATACACTAGTAGAAAGACCCACTGAAAATTCAATAGCATTGTCTTACAGATAAAATGCATACATGTTATGGCCATCTGATTAGTGAAATGTCAGACACTGAAAGTAACTATGTTCTCTGTGAGTGAATGTATACACTTAATCAGTCAGTCAATTAATCAATCAATCAACAAAATGCTGAATCCAATGTATAATACCCATGTGTGTTTTGGCAGAACAATGCAGTCAGTAGGACACACTGAAGAAGGAACTGCAGTAACACTTGTGATTATCTTGAACTCCTTCGATTTATGAAAACACTGCAGGAGACACAGCATATATATTTTATGATTTCCTATGTTTAATCAAGGCAAGTGAATACTTAACACAAAAATGCACTTATTCCCTTAGGCTGTATGAATCTTAAATTAACCCTTTGGCCCTGGAGATGGTCATTTACAGTTTAGCACACCATTTATGTAAAATGTGAATATTTTATGAACCAAGAGGGGTAACATTAGGAAATACACGGCATTTTGTGGAGGAAGAAACGAAGACGGTGAGAGAAAGTCTAAAAAAATAATGAAATGTTTTTGTTGACTAAATATATAAAAAGAGTACTGTGGGGAGTAGTGCTACACCTGTCCTATATATAGGATGTATGGTGCCTAAAGGTTAAACAAAAGAGAATTAGACTTACATGAGAACATTTATACAACACAGTATCTTTATCAATCACATCCCACTGCCCTTTATCTTGTTTGGGCTTATACAACTCCAATTTCGTAAAGCTGAAATCTCAGCTAACCGAAAAATATCATTTTAATGGGCCATTTTTAATTATCTTTCTTTACATATTTTTAATTGCCTGATGATGGAATTTCACAACTGCTGAAATGTGTAGGAAGAAATAAAACTGATACAAATTAAGTTGTGGTTGATGGCTTGTATGTCATCTTTTTATTACACAAGATTATGTCATATGTTCAGATTCAGCAAAATTTGCAAAAAATGGTATGTATGTATGTCGGTTTCAAAACGTTGTTCTAGGTTGTCTGACACCTAGACTCCACTGCTTCCTATCTTCCCACTGGCCTTCATTAAGGTTTATTTCGTTCATGGCCTTCCTTACACCTTCCAACCAGTTTTTCTTTGGTCTTCCTCATGCTCTCTTTTGTTTCTGCATCCACTTCAATGCTTTTTTGGGTAATCTTCCTTCTGCCATTCTTTGAACATGGCTGTACCATGTAAGTTAGTTCTGTTCAATTTCTTTTATAACTGGTTCCTCTAATCCAATTTGTTGTCTTATAGTTACATTTCTAATTCTTTCTATTCTTGATATTCTAGACGATCTCCTCAGGGCATGGTTTGGAACGTAAATTACATCTTCTACATACAGTAGCCTTTTACAATCCATTAAAGTGAATGAATCTTAAGTATAACTTGCCTGCCATCTCAGTTTTGAGTAAAAGACCAGAACTTTGGTTTTTGGGTCTCTTTTGTTTCCTGTTTGGACTCATGATAAATCGCAGGGGTTTGCTGTGTTCAAAGAATATAACAAGCACCCATTACTTGCCTTAAAGCACCATGGTGCAATAATGTTGAGAGGAGGAATGAGATCGGGTGGAGGAGGAGTGACTTGATTGTCACCAGACACGCCCTGGTTCAGACGGATCTGCAACATCACATGATTACAGAAATTATGTGCAATAAAATAAGTATTAATAAAAAAAGATAGTCTACTATCAATGTTTAACTAACAAAACAAGTCTAATAGAAAAACTCCTGCTAACTCTCCAACTTTTACAAATTACAGCTGCCGTTACACCAATTGGGTCACAAAATCTAACAGGCGCACTGTAAAGCACTATAAACCACAGAATAAGGACAGAGATGCACAACAATCACATTCTGAAACAGACACCTCATAATACTATTAAAAGTAGGGAGGTGGCCAAATTACACAGGCCATTTTTCAGGTTTCCCCATATAGAAAATTCTTACACAGAACGCTAAAGTTTATCTGATAGAGAACACTGAGTGTGTGGGCTACATCTAGCCCATCAGCCAGTCTGCTCTCCTACACTACAGTAAATTCCATTTTATCTCAGTTCATTGAAAAAATTACAATATAACAAATAAGTCATCCTGTAAACCTATCCTCACCTTAGCAAGTGTATCACAGAGTTCCACAAGATACTCAAACACCTGACTGTGAAGGGCTGGATCTGTAAGCTGATTCACATCACCCAATGCTCCAAGCATACGGCGCCAAAGCACAACAGCAACGTCCGGTAACCAGCCACGTACTGAACCTCCGGCCATAACTGAACGCCTCTCCAGACTGCCCCCATCTGGTACATCTAGACTTGTACCATCACCACCACTAAGAACATCAATTTGCATTGGGGAGTCCTTAATAGAATTGCTTTCAACGCCACTTGATGCAGCTGGAGAAGGGGAACGAGTTGGTCCTTCTGATTCCAAATACTGAATTGGTGTTCCTGACCGAGCTCCTCGCAATGAATCCATAGAACGAGACTTCCTGGACAGTCTGTTATGGGCCTGGCTATTTATGGATCTTGATTCAGGACTGGCCAATAGACGGGCAACTTCTTGCTCAACTGATACTGGCAATACTGAAATATTTATAAACCAACTGTCTGTAACACAAAATCTACTATAATATAAAAATTAAATGCAATTAATATATGTTCATATCTATAGAAATAACTACGTGCATGGGAACGTTAAGAAAGTATGAGTTGGGTCATGTTACACAGGACACTAAAAAATGGTAATATCTTGAAAGGTATTCTGCATTTCTTTTGTGTCCTGTGTACTTATTTAAGACAACCCTGAAAGGATTTAAAGGGTAGGAAAACAAGGTTAAGAAGTCACTGCTGTAATAAACTCATGTAAAAATCGAAACAATTCAGGAAGAAGACAAAGATAAATAAGACACACACACACACACACACACACACACACATATATATATATATATATATATATATTAAAGCTGCACTACTAGGAGTTAATCTATAAAAATAAGAACTACAACTACTGAAGTCAATGATAAAAGTAGGCAACTAACAGGTTCTACAACAAGATAATCTTGTCATTAGTACCTGGGATGACAACTGTATTATTCAGTTGCCTTGAGGTATGGACTGTCCTCCTTCTTGTAGCAGAACTTCGACTGTACGTCAAATTGCTTTCACTCACACTTCGAGGCAGATGTGAGTGCTGCGATGAATCACCTGAGCTACCTTGCCGCTTTCGTGGACTCCCATGAAGACGTAATGAACCTAGCCCTATTTCTGGAAAAAAAAAAGTGCAGGAGAAGACCAGTCTTAGTTTTCATAACATCTATCAACATGTTGTTCAAGTTTAATATTGTGTTGCCAGATCTGAAATTTACAATACACTATTCAAAAATACATCAGACTGTCCTCATTCAAACAATGCCAAAAATATATGACATATGCTCCTTCAGTACACACAGTTCATGAAACAATCACATAATTCATAAAATCAAGCTGCGTACATAAACAAAGATAACAGAATTCAGAAGAATGCCATCGAATACTTTAATAAGTAGTTAAAGAAGCTTTAAGAAATTAATGGCAGCTTTCTTCTCAAAACAGGTAATTTATTTCAAGAATTAACCACTTCACAGTGTTTATGACCACAAAATGAATTGACAAATGCATGAGGAAACTGATGAAATTAAATGCTGTGGAATATGCAAGCTCATTATAGAATGGGAAGTTTCAAAAACAAATCTGATTGAGGCCAACATCCACACACTGAGCTTCAAACGGACACCATATAATGGTCATTCCTGCTGCCGCCACCACCACCGCCGCCACCACCACCACCGCCGCCGCCACCACCACCACCACCAGCACCAGCACCAGCGGGTCATCAAGGTTTTTCTCAATGAATCCAAAGGTGATCTTTGCTCTTCACTGCAATTTTAGTTGTCCAAAGTCTTTGTACCCCCTTGGCCAGTACAGAGCAATGAATTGTTCTAGATAATCTCTTTCCACTTTTTTTCTCGACATATTATTGTTCCAAATGTAACCTGACACTTGGCAGGCAAAACATCAACTTTATTGTTTTATACATCAGTAGGTAATGACTGAAGCCTCTTCTGACCTTCAAAAATATGACACTTTTATATCTTGGAAATATTTTCAAGACAGAAATTTCCTATGTTTGCAATCCCTCACATATGTTCCTATGTTGTCATACTTTCTTGCTGTTACTCTGTTCCAAATATCTTGCAGAAATTTAAGCACTTCCAACTTACAGATTCAATACTCGCTACATGCACTTCACTCATCTTACTGCAGCTTTGTACGAATAAAACTGCTTCCAGGATTGATACAGAAATTAAGTGGAACAATTTATAAATAGATTATGTCATTTTAAAAGGGCATGTCCAGTTTTAAGCAGCATGCTGACTGAAAAAGGTGATGAAAATTTCATTTTTAGAGAGAACAATACAAAATTTTCACACATGAAACACAAGTGTGATATGCATCTAAATTTTGAATACCATTTTCAGACATTCTTGCTACCTGTCTTCAGCCCACTGGGTGAAGACAAAGGAATCCATATTCTGAGACAGAAATGTGCATTGTACAGGGTTCTGTTCACTGATGACAGCAAGATGGTCCAGGATAGTAGGGGAGTTTTCACAATGTCTGTCAAATTAAGGACTGATATAAAGGTTTGACTCTAGAAAATTAGTGAAACAAAAGATAGTGGTCATTCAGAAATTAAGAGCAAATTAAATTCTGGAAATTCCTGATACGGTAAAGTTCACAGTTGTCTTCATAAACTCCAACCACAGAACATGGAAATTAAACAACACAGTACTACAATTTCACTTGTTATTCATACGCATGTGAAGTTTGTTCTCTTTATGAGAGAAACATGGATTGAGGGTGTAAGAATACTATCTGGACCCTGAAAGATGACAGCAACAAGAAGGCAAAGAAAGGTTCATAATGAGAAGCTTCATAATTTGTACTCTTCACGTAAAATTATTAGTTTAAGAAAATCAAGACAGCATTATTTCAAGTGCACACATAAGAGGTTCATAAGCACATAGAAAATTATGGTTAGAAAAACTGAAGGAAAGTGACCACTCTGAAAACACCTAAGAACAGAAACTAAGATAATATTAATTCTCTGTAAGAACATTTTATTATTAAAGTTAAATATTATCATTTCTGAAACTCTTAATAATTTACAGCAAATTAAATTGAAATTTCCTCTTTCAGACAGCAATGTTGGCGCTTAAAAATGAACCATAACAAACAGGGTGGAAACATGCCAACTGGATTCATATGGGTCAAAATGGGCAATATCTTGGCTAGATGAATAAATATTACCTTTTTAAACATTGCACCACAGAGTTTGTTTCGTCGGTTGGTAAGGCTATTGGTCAAATGGTTGGGTGGTCGGTTGAATGGAAGATTGTATGGATGTGTTAACACATGGGTGACAAATATGAGTCCTTTGACAGTCTTAGTATGAAGACGGTGACAAAACCTAAGCTCTGTCATGGATGATCACACACTGCAACTAAACATACCAATAAACAGAATAAAACATCCTTGAAGCTGATGGTGCATATAAAGACATTAGAATTTACTAACCAGGAGAGGTGTAACTGCTACAGCCTTCTTCAGGCTGAGCAGGACACTGGGACTGAGAAGAAGCCTTGCAGTGTGAAGACATTTCACTTCCCCTTCTTCCTATATTACTGAAGCTTGCCTGTGGTTGATCCACAGCTGCACACTGCTGCTTTCCACCTCTCCGTTTCTTTGCCTTCTGTTCAGTCAGTCTATCAAGTGGCAAGTCAGTTAAGTCGAGATTGTACACATGACGAGCTAATACACGGGTCAAAGTTTCCAAGGTTTTCTGAAACAAAAATAAAACACTTACTACAGTAAAAAATATTTTATAATTATACACAAAATTATTTGAAATAAATGCAATCCAGCATGCTTACAGATAAAGAGAGTTTATATTTTATAAATACAATATTGCTATGAAATGTGTGCATGAAGTGCATACCATGAACATATTACAGGTAAGTTATGTTCGTATGCTGACATATCTCCAGAAAAAAATGGACAAACTGACAAAAAACTTGGTATTGGGGTCTATATCAAGAGTTGGTGGAGAGTTTACTTGTAGTTTATGCCACTCTAGTACAACCCATATATGAATAACAAATAGAACTTATCAAAAATGGTTCAACCAATATTTGGTACATGAAATAAAATGTAGATCTCGTTACGAACATCACTTTTATGTGAAACAATTTTTTATAGACAGTTCATCTCCGCTGTATTACCAGACAGTCAAAGACAAAGACATATCTGGTCAAAACACAATCAAGTCTTTTAGTTCACATATCAGCTACATGTTTTGACCGAACACGGTCATCATCAGGCTGTCTTTTCTTTCATGTGGCCAGCTGGATGATGACCATGGTTGGTCAAAAATGTAGATGATTTGTGAACTAAAATATACATTTGTGTTTTTACTGGATTTATCCTGTATCTTTTAAACAATTTTCAACAGAGAAAATGTTAACAAAAATAATTTCTCACAATCTACCTACAACATGGTTAGTATTGTGACTATGGATTCATACCTCCAAGAATGTATGTGCATCTCAAAATAATCGAATACCAAGGCCCACAAATAATACAAAAATATAATAATAAATAAATAATGAACTAGCAAATTATCTGAAACTTGAGGACACTTTTCCCTCACTTGTATAACATTTTAACATGACAGTGGGACTGCATGGTATTGGAAAAGCAATACAATCTGCATTACAACACAAAGTACTCTACACCTCCTTAATTTTTATGACACGCCACACTCAGATTCTGCTCCCTGCTATATGCATGTTGAGCAGGCAACCTTCCACATTTAGCTGCTTCCATTCTGTTGTATAGCAAGCATTTATAAAGACAATGTGTTACTCACTGCCCACTCCCTTATCAGTTCTTCCCATTGTGTGAGGGATGACAGAACCATCAGGAACTGATCCCATAACTCCGGGGATATAACAACATTAAGGTTTGCTTTGATCCATGTCACTATCAGTGTCTGCAATAATGAAACACAGAATATAAACATAAAGACTAAAGATTCAAATAATACAAGTTCACACGAAATGTATAATAAGATGAAGGTCCCTTTAGGATCTTAATTTACAGCAGCTTATTTAAACTGACCTGCTGCCTGGACTTACAATATCTGTCTTGGCCACTAAGGAGAATAATTATGAATATTTCTTTTTTCATGAGAGAACACATGTTCACTGAGAAAACTGCATTTGAAGATCTTCCTAGCTTGTACTCTTCACCAAATATCATTACAGTAACTAAACAAATTTAAAAAAAAGAGAGCAGTGGAATATGCATCATGTGGTGGACATAACAAAGTATAAAGTTGCAGGCTGTCATGGTGGGTAATTATCAGATTAAAGTCTTCTGGGTACTGGGTTTTGACAGTGTGTTGATATACCAGTGGAATGTGCTGCCTCCATCTGTACAGTGACAGAATTACATTCAGGTAGACACTGTTGTGGTTAGGTAAAGCAAGTGGGTCAATTATTCATGTTGTCACCCTCAGGGGCTGTGAGAAGGGGTCTGTCATTAACCTGGTTTACCCCAATCCCACCATTCCACCATCCCTATTGGCACATACCAAGACTACCCCTTCCCTCCTTCTGAGGTTCTGATTAACCACATTCCATACAACACACCTATACAATTAATCAATTTACTCTTCTTCATCACTTCAACATCTATATGGACATGACCCCCATTATCCTGAAGATGGAGGCAGACCTACCTTGTTTTCAAAAAGTACAGTCTATGCTGGCATAACAATTTTCAACAGTTTACCACCTAGTGTGACAATCCTCAAGAATTACATGGCAAAATTTACAGCAGTCTTAAGACAATACCTACATACACACTCCCTTTTACTCTGTAGATGAATTTTTTATGTGCAAAGATGATTTATAACATTTTTGTAAAATGTCTAGTATTTTACAATGTAAATCTGTATATGTGTATTTATGACTTGTTCCACATCCTACTGCATTTACGACACAATTATGAATCCACGGTATGTATGTATGTACGTGTGTGTATATATATATATATATATGTATGTATGTTCATAAGCATGTATGACCACAGTGTAGGTGGAAGGATATTAAAATGGATCTCACAAGCAAAATGTTGTGGGAGTGTAGAATGGATGGAAGTGGCTCAGGATACAGTCCATTGGCAGGTTTCTGTCAGCTCATGATACAGTCCATTGGCAGGTTCCTGTCAGCTCACGATACAGTCCATTGGCAGGTTTCTGTCAGCTCAGGATACAGTCCATTGGCAGGTTTCTGTCAGGATGGTTATGACCCCACACGCTCTATAAAAAGTATTTCTCAACAAACTGAATGGACTATAAGCTTTTTAAAGAGGGCTCTGACCCATGCAGGTTATTAGTTATATAACCACAGACAACAGACAAGAAGTCTCTGTTTCTACTCCAAGGGTCTGCCCCTTGTTTAATGTGTTTCTTGTACTGAAGTTCATGATTTAAGGCACATAATCCTTACCAACAAGAAACCAAAGACTGCTGCATGAACAAAGAGGCTTCAAAGAGCCTTTCATTTACAATATAACCAGCACACTAATATCACTGACATTCAGTATGATGTATTAGTCACTTGTCCATATAACCTGGGTGCATGCGTGTGCATGTGTGTGCATATTATTTGTTCTGGTGTAAGAAGGCTGTGTTCACAATAAAACAGTGAATCACATATAAGGCATACAGAGTACAGCATCATCACTTATATATCACTAAAAGGTGTACAACTAATTGTGATAACATGATCCACTACATTATTTCAATTATGCTTCCACACATAAGAAAGTCATGTAAAATTGATAAGTTTTTGTTGTTGAACAGCTCGGCCAGTCCTGCGTAACTTTTCAACCTGAACTGAGGCAATGTCCAGTTTACTTTCTGGTGGTTTTATAACCTCTAGATCTGAGTCTCAAAAATAAGAAGCAAATGAACCACCATTTTATCATCAATATAAACAATGCCGTCATGCCGTCTTACCTGAAATATTGCTGGTGCAAGTTTTCCACCAAGGGTTTCCTCCTTGCGTTTCGGCGGAGTTTTACTTAGGATAAGGGATGTAATTTGCAGTAACACTAATAGGAGTTGCTCCCTATCAAATAAATTAAAGCACTTGATACACATCAATTTGAGTTCACTGCAATTTTCATGTGGAAGGAAAAAATAATCTGTAACATTATGGAATGGAACAATTAAGAACAGAGTGGAAAAATGCATACTTACAGCAGTCTCAGACATTCTACACTACAAAATCACAAACCTGTCAAATTTGTCAAAAACAATGCATGTAAAGCATTGCCTACTAGTTGGCTGGGTGCGGTATGGTCCATATAAAAAGCAACATTTTAGTATAAGTTACTCCTCCTGAATAAAAATTTTCAGTACTTCCCTGCCATCTACTGGCAAAACCACCAAACTGCATTGTCTCAACATTACATCACACAAGAACAATCACTAGCATGTCAGTCATTTAGAAATCCAAGGTATTACTGAAAATGTGTTAGGGCAGAAATGTGATAAAAGCAATGTGTACACACACACACACACAAACAAACAAACAACACAGCAAAAAACAAATCACAAGTATCTATAATTTTAACCTCAAAATTTTGTCTGCAGTATATGCAGTCATGTCATCCCAAATCTGTACTGTCTTCATAGATTTGGTTAAGATTTCTCAGAAAAATTCAACGAAAGGTAATAAATGGCTCAAGACGGACAAACAGGGACACCCAGTTATCCTACATTCTTCAGTTTAGACAACAGAACACTTGGTCTGTAGAATTTCTGCATTAGAACACTTCAAACGATACAAAATTGCATTAATTTGGCATACAAAGCATGCCAATCTATAAACAGTAATCAACTTACCAGGTCTTGGACTCCATGCGGGTGTGCATCACCATGTATCGATAGATGTTAAGAACTCGTTTACATGTATCCACCTGTTCCTCCAGCAACAGGGGGTACTCTGGACTAACTTCCAGCATGAACACATTTGCTGCATGAGTTATGAACACTTGCAGTACATTCTGTTGGACCAAGAGAGACATCCTTATTAACCTTTATCGGCCACATATAGTAGTACTATGACCAATTGCCTGTAGTGTAAATGGTTGAATGGTTAAGACTGCGACACTAAAACACCCTCTCATTTCAAGCAAGCCTAATTTTCCCCACTGCCATATACACTTCTCTAATGACCTCCTGCTCTGACACAATTTTAGATTAAAAGTATTAGGTTTCAGTCACATCTTATCTGCACAATCCACTGTTAATATACTGTCCGTTCTCTTCAAGATTTCACCAGCTCTGAGATAACACCATCTCAAACAGTCAAAAGAAAATCAAGAATAAATTAAAAGTTTCTATATGTCACATGTTCAAACTCATTGCACTCTGTGACACTAAAATTCAAGTATGCTTACTGCCTGCATATAGTACATTCTCCACCAACCCAAAATGCATATATTCCTCTAAACATACACTTGCAGACATTTGAAAGCCGGTATCTAATTCTTACTAAATCAAACATAGGCTTTCCTTCAGCTCATTTCAATGGCCATGGTCCCATTACCTTTCCCTAATGGCCATTCCACTTATTAATTTACAGACCTTCATAGAAATTCTACAGCACAATTTCATTGAACATTTTAAGCATATCTTTATACATAATGTAATATTAAGAACACTATGGACTTCACTGAGGAACCAGTATTAGTAATAAGTAACAAACCTGCAAACCAGCTCGAACAAGGAGGTTTTCTCTATGAATTGCTCCTAAGTATGAGTCATTCCTGAGTCTAGTTCCACGACATGATTCTGACACTTCGCTGCCCTGCAAAACAAGACAACTCTGTATTGATATGACAAGAGAAATATTTAAAACCAACAAGTATGAAATGTACATTTAGCTTCAAACTTGGCTGTTCACTAGTGAAAACGAGCATCGAGTGCACAATGGATAAGAGGTATGTGAACCCTGGTCAGTTCAAAGTGGCAAACAGAAGAATCCCTGCTGCTGCCAGGAATCAAGCCGTATACCCAGCAAACAGTTAGTATACTGGCTGAGCTATTCTAGCACATTAACCTGTGTAACACACTATTCAGAACTTACACATGTTCCACAACCAGATGGATCTCAAATCCAGTTAAATGCCATCAGGACATAACAATAAGCCCCAATACCCTGGAGGACACAAATTATTAACAAATCATGTGACAATAATAAAAGCTTCATGTCTTCTAGGATATAATGCCATTTTGTTTCTTGAATTTTATCAACATTTCAGGAAAGCGTGCTGCCTCCATCTTCAGGTTCCATGCAGTCAAAGAAGAGTATTTGTCCAAGACACTGGTTATTGTTTACTAGTCAGTACATCACTACAGCCCAGGGAACTCAAATCTTACTCAAGATTGCTGCGAGAACCTCATATCTCACAATATTAGAAACTTCAAAATTCCTTCCAGTAAACAAACAAATCAGGTAATTATTCATATAAATGAATTCAAATATATATATCAGCCAACTGGTACAGGAATGATACTTCCCCATTAGATGCTCTCAAAATGCATGTGGGGCAGTGTCCTCATGAAATTTAAGGCCAAAAGGAAGTATGTTTTTATAAATCTCATAAAAGTATGTTTTTAAACATGTCCTTTGTCAAACCTCAACCTTGTCACCTGTATATATTATGAATAACAGTTTAAATTTCTTGTAGCAAAAGAAAACAGTCATTATAAATTCTTTGCAAAATGTGCAAATGCACACATGGCAGGTCATGTCTATCCATTCATTTTACAAGCCAAGATCAGCTGAGCAGATTTTCATTACATTTCATGTGAAACCTATGACACTGTACAGGACACCTCAAAGGTTTTACTGTAATACAACTGGTAATGTGTGGCATACACACAAACCACAGGAGGGTGCACAACTAGCACCACCCACTTTAGTATCCTCTAGCGACATTTGCCAATAAGTCTTAAAAAAAAAAAAGGTGTTACTTTTATCACTTGTGATACTGGGACAGCAGAGCAACTAATCATAACTCCAATATGTGCAGGAACAAGAGTAACACTAGCCAAAGTAATCAAAGTGAAAAATTTCAAAGCTGAAACAAATATATACACATGTCCACACCCATATTTTGGCAGGATGCAGAAGGTATTGTATATAGTGCACTTACATATTTAGACTTTGGCTATAGAAAACACACCTAGCAAGTGCACGGACAGTGACAAGAGGTGCTGTGATAAAACAGGAACATCAAGAATGTGAAGGTGGAAAGAACAGACACAGAAACTGTACTAACTGTCGTATGGACTTCACCTCTCCAACTCACATCATCTACTATAAATTTTAGCTGCATTTAATTCCAAAATAACATCCGAGACACTTTAAAACATAAGGTAGTATTCTGACTTTTGCTTCACATTCTGTGAATTTCATTTATTTTACTGTCATGTTGTGGAAAAATGGAAAAGCAAATCAAATTTACACTAAAGTTAACACGTCTGTTAAAAAATGAGTTAAACTACAACCACAAAATGCTACTAAATATTTTACTGTACATCTCTGTAGAGACAGCAATATAGAATTACATTACTTGTAGCATTATTGAAGTTGACATAAGGATAAAAAAAAAATGACACTACCTCCATGGATGAATATTCATAGGAAGGTGGACCATTCTTGTAGTGTTCTTCTCTCTGACTTTCCAGAGGCTCCAGCATAAAGGGTGGCAGTTCTGGAACCTGAACAACACACCATACTTAGTTCCATACAATGCTACAGTCAGCAAATGTGCGGCAAGTGTAAAAAACTTCAGCACAACAACTGGGAATGGTTAACAAAAAATAAATTCATTTGAATGTGTACAAAATATGCCAGCATCCCCAACTGTCAATGTAACCATCAAAAGCCCAAAAAAATACAACATGCCTTGCAGTCCACTTGCCAGACTATTTCAACCTGCAACATAATTCATATTTCTGTACCTGATCTCTTACTTACATGGCTTTACCCTTCCTGCCTAAAAGCAGGGGTGTGAAAAGTATGAAGAGGAATAAATTGTGTAAATAAACACAACCATTCACACTTGACTATAAACCATCTGCTTGTAAGCCAACACACCAACTGAATAATTGCTCACTACTGCCACATAATGCAAGGGAAGTCTCGTGTTCGGTGGATGCAACAGTTTAGAATCAGTCTGGAAGTTTTAACTTATTGAATAAGTGATTTTCATTCTACAGGTAAAAGTAAAGTTGTCTCTGGGCACACCATAAGGGCATACAGGAGAAGCCAACAGACTAGTTAGTATACTAAGCTATATGGGGCCCTTAGTGCTGTTGGGATATGAGTGTTAGCAATTGGTCATTACAGTTTTTTTTAAGTAAGAGAGATGCAATATGAACATATATTTACTCACAAAAGCACTAACTGCTAGTCTTCCACTCTGCTTCACATTTTTAATCACAGCTGCAATTACTATTTATTTCACCATATTTACCCAAATGCCACGTGACTCTAATCTAAGACCACACATCTGCCAAGGGAAAATGTATTTATTCAAATCTAAGACGATCTCCTGAAAATAATAGGTCTGCTAAGAAAATTATTTCACTATTAACTGCATACACTCAGTACACAAGGCATGTCAGATTCTATCTGCCTTTATCAATCAGTATCACTGTCTCCATTTTCAGAGTCAGTGCCTTCATTTTCCTCACACTAAATTCTATAATTCCCATCATCATTTAATAGAATCTGTTAATCTAATATTTTAATTATTATGATGTCTTCTACATGTTTTGAACCCAAAGGTTCATCTTCAGGAAGACAGTTGTACATACAGGTATGGTAAAATTTGTTTGCATGCTGAAATTACAATACAACTGTCTTCCTGAAGATGAACCCTTGGGTTTGAAACATGTGGAAGATATCATAAAAATTAAAATAATAGTTAAACAAAGGTGCATTTTGTTGGTTTATATTATATGACTAGATTACAATGCAAAAAACATAAAATTCCCATCCTCCTTACTGCCAATCCACAACGTATTGTCATCAGTCCGATTTATTGCATTGGACAAACAACACTTCTTACAACCCTTCACAATCATTTCTGGTGAGACACTGCTGTTCCATTTTGTACCACATTGACTAAACAACACATGTATGCTTCTGGGTTTATAAATTTACTCAAACCCACGAAGATTGACAATTTTCTCCACAGATGGTATTAGGGGTGCTGAGAAATTTAAATACATGTGTTCTAGTTTTTTGTGTTGTGTTTGTGGTCTGGTCAGTGTGAGTTCATGGCCCTTTGTATGGTTTCTAATTTGTGGATTGGTCCAGTTTTTTTTTTTGTGACTTGTGGTTTATTTTTTTTCTTTTTAAACCCATTTTTTTTTGTCTACCCTTCTCCTCTATCCCTTTTTTTGTGTATATTTT